>Ga0209172_10002566_pt1 | contig 31387 bp, 23 predicted proteins | sample LarsenN4metaG_FD_184113 | JGI IMG/M metagenome (GOLD analysis project Ga0209172, IMG submission 184113) | Hot spring sediment bacterial and archeal communities from British Columbia, Canada, to study Microbial Dark Matter (Phase II) - Larsen... ... | reverse complement strand
TTTTATACCCACCATCGCAAAAAGACAACTATGTTACCCGTTTTTGGCGAAATTCATCTGCCGTTTCCGTTCATTTATCCAAGTATTTTTCACGCAGCGCAAGCGCTTTCATAATCTTGCAGCGTTAATCGTCAAGATTTTTTCAGAAAAAAGCATCGCGAAAATGGCAACTACACCGCCCAAACGGAAAAGAACCCTGCTCTATGTCCTGATTGGTTTGTTCGTTTTACTCATCATCGCCGCCGCCATCAAAGCGCGCTCAAAACCGAAAGGAGAGGAAGTAACGGTGGAAAAAGTACAGCGCCGCACGATCCGCGAGACGGTGAGCGCCAGCGGTAAAATTTTCCCTGAAACCGAAGTAAAAATCAGTTCCGACGTATCCGGCGAAATCACCGAGCTCTATGTAAAAGAAGGCGATTCGGTCACAGTTGGTCAAATTTTGGCAAAAATCCGTCCCGACGAGTACCAAAGCGCCGTCGAGCAAGGACAAGCCTCGCTGAACACCGCCCGCTCGCAACGCGAGATTTCCTCCGCCAATGTCAAGACCAGCACGGCACAAATCGATCAGTTCAAAGCTGACGTCCAGCGTGCGAAAGCGCAGCTCGATGCTGCCCGCAATACCCACCAGCGCAACGAAAAATTGCACCGGGATGGCGTCATTTCGACAGCCGAATTCGAGACTTCGCTGAGCAATCTCAAAGCTGCCGAAAGCGCCATCGCTGCCGCCGACGCCGCGCTCAAATCGGCTGAAAACAACTTAACCAACGCCCGCGAAAACGTTCGCGTGTCCGAATTCGGCATCACCAGCGCCAATGCCCGCCTGAAAGAACTGCAAACAAGCCTGCAAAAAACCATCATCACCGCGCCTGTGAGTGGCATCGTGAGCAAACTCAACGTAGAAAAAGGCGAGCGCGTCGTGGGTACTTTGCAAATGGCCGGCACCGAAATGATGCGAATCGCCAACCTCAACTCGATGGAAGTACAGGTGGACGTAAGCGAAAACGATATCCTGAAAGTCAGCGTCAACGACGAGGCCGACATCGAAGTGGACGCTTACCTGGGTCGAAAATTCAAAGGCAAAGTGACCGAAATTGCCAACAGCGCCAGCAACGTAAGCTCCACTGCCGTGACGCTCAACACCGACCAGGTCACCAATTTTGTCATCAAAATCCGCGTTGACCCAGCTTCTTACGCCGACTTGATGGGTGGCAAGGGCAAACTGCATCCCTTCCGTCCGGGTATGTCCGCATCAGTGGATATCTACACCAACACTGCCGACAGCGTATTCAGTGTGCCGCTTATCGCCGTCACTACGAGGGAAGATGAGAAAGACAAGGAGAAAAAAGCGGAAGCCAAAGAAGCCAGTCAAAAAGAAGAAGACGACATCAAAGAAATCGTGTTTGTCGTAGCTGGCGACACAGTGGGTATCCGCGAAGTAAAAACGGGTATTCAGGACAACGATTTCATCGAAATCACTTCCGGGCTCCAGGAAGGCGAAACTATCGTAACAGGCCCTTATTCGGCAGTTGCGCGCAAACTGAAAGGCGGCGCCCGCATCGTTATTTCGGATAAAAACAAGAACAGCGATAAGGATAAAAAAAGCGAAAAAGCGGAATCAGACTAAGCCCTGATTGACATTTAAAATCCGCCAACTCCTCCCGCCTGATTACTTTTGCCGCGCCGCACACGACTTGCGACGCGGCAAATTTTTTATGGAAAATCAAAATCCACTCCCACCCGACACCAATACGTTGCCCAAAAACGGCCACCCGAAGACGGTTATGCTGTCCACCAATGGCACGCTTTTCTGGCGTGTATTTGTCCCGATTTTTGGCACTGTGTTCATAAGCGGGTTTCTGCTCGCTTTCTGGCTTACGGACGAGGAAGATTTTTACCTGCCATTTCCCGTTTTATGGATTCGCCTGTTTTTGCTGTTTATCCTCGCTACTTGGCTGTGGTGGATACGCAGCACACTCTGGCGACTCAAACGCGTAGATGCCGACGACACGCACTTGTACGTGACAAATTACTGGACGACAGTTCGTTATCCCTGGCAAGACGTAGCGCGTATCGAGGAAAAAAAGCGGCTCAACCGCCGCGTAGTCAATTTTTGGCTGCGTGCGCCGGGACGTTTCGGACAAGTGATTTCGTTTTTGCCAAGCTCATTTTTCGACGAATGGATGGCCGAGCGCAAACGTTCGGGACAGAAATAAAAAATCGGGCGGACATTTTTTCAAATGCTCGCCCGATCCCACTTTTCCTTAAAAAACGGTTCAAAGTCCCGCCACTTGTGCGATAAAAGAGCCGTCGCGAACTTCTACAGCCGAGCCGTTTGGCATTTTCAAAGTACCGCTGAACGTTCCTTCCACCACATTGCCATTGCGGGAAGTAACGGTCAGTTCCACAGCATCCTGAGTACCTTCGAAGGACAAAGTCCCGGTGCTGTAAGCCGGGTCGTCGTTCGGCTGAATGAGCGTTCCGGCAAAGTCGTTGAGGGTGATGCGGGCGTTGGCGACTTTTGCAGGCAGGCTGCTCGCATTCAGGTTGATGGCGCCGACGATGGAAAGCCTGAAAGCAGGAGCGACAGCATCATCCTGGCGCGTGACGGAGAGCAAATTATTGGCGGCAGAATACGTCGTCCAGTCGCTGGAAAAATCTTTGCCGAAGGCACTGCCACAGTCGCCGCCACAAGCTGCGCCGTTGGAAGACGACTCCAGTTCCTGCCGGACGGCACTCAGGGCATAGGATTTTTCGCCGATGGAAAACTTGATTTCGGTGCGGACGTTGTTGACCTGCGGATTGACAAGAACATCGCCCGGAAGTGCGGCCTCTTTTTGGCAGGCAAAAAATGTGGCGGACAAAAAGAGGATGAAGATGAAACTGATTTGGCTGTTTTTCATACTTGTTTATTTTTTGTTCGGCGAAAGTACCTCTTTTGCCAAACGAAGCAGACGCAACAATTTGACAAAATCATGCAAACCCGAATTTTTCTCCATTTTTTCCTGCGCGACCTCGACAAACTCGTTGCTGAAATCGAGGCCTTTCCCAACGAAGAAAGCCTTTGGCTCATCGGCGGCGATGTGAAAAATGCCGCCGGCACGCTCGGCTTGCACCTTGCCGGCAATCTCCAGCATTTTTTCGGCGCGATACTCGGCGGCACAGGCTATGAGCGCCAACGCGACCTCGAATTTTCAGCGAGAAATGTACCGAAACAGGAAATTGTGACTGGCTTGCAAACTGCCCGACAAGTTGTGGAACAGGTACTCGAAAATATGACGGACGCGCAATTGAACGACGTTTTTCCCTCTGCACACTTCGGCGAAAATCGCTCTACCCTGCACGCGCTACTCCACCTGTTGTCGCACCTGAGTTACCATCTCGGGCAAGTCAATTATCTTCGTCGGCTCGTGGCAGCGTAGGTTCTTCTGCCGGTTTGGGCTTCTCTTCTTCGACAGGCGGCGGCTCTTGAATGCAGTGCTGGCGGAATTTTTCGCGCAGGGCGAAGCGCAAGTCGCTGCGCACGGCCTCCACTTCAAATTTCCGATGCGTCCAGAACAGCATCTCGAACACCATGTCGGTTTTGGTAAAATCCGTCAGCCGCGCCTGCGGCAAACGCATAGAATCGTCAGTCACCACGTCAGGATGTTCGGCGGCGCAGTCTAACAAAAGTTGGCGCACCAGTTTTTCGTCCGTTTGAAAATTTACCGTGACTGAGACTGAAAATCGCGAAGGCGCTCTGTCCTGGTGGCTCCAGTTGATGACGCGTTCGACGATAAATTTGTGATTCGGCACAATCATCGTCAAGCCGTCGCGGGTCAGGATAGTAGAAGTACGCAAATGAATTTGCTGCACCTTACCCACCGTGCCGTCTATCTGGATGACGTCGCCGACTTCTATCGTGCCTTCAAACAAAAGAAAAACACCCGACGCGATGTCGCGAAAAATCTGCTGCAAACCCAAACCGATGCCCACCAAAAATGCCGCCGACCCCGCCAACAACACCGAAATATCGAGCCCTACCACCCGGAACATACCCATCGTACCAAGCACCCAGGCGATATACTGGACAATCAAAAACAACGAATGCCGCCGCCCCCGGTCGCCCATCATACTTTTCAAACCTTTGTAAATAATGCGCCGCGCCAGCCGCAACACCACCCACACCGTCAGCCAAATCAGCAACACACCCAACACGTTGGACACGGTGAGCGTGTAGTCGCCGATGCGGAAAATTTGATATTCTAAAATGGCGCGGAGGTTCATTGGAATGATGAACTAATGAAAATTTTGTAAATGATCGGGCAGGCAAACGTGCTGCTACCCCCGCTTATTCTTTAACTCCGTCAGGAATCTTTCCAGTTCTTCAACGCCGTAATAGAGCACCTCGCGCGGCTTGCTGCCTTCCGCCGGACCGACGATACCGAGGGCTTCGAGTTGGTCCATGATGCGGCCAGCGCGGTTGTAACCGAGTTTCATACGCCGCTGAATCATGCTCGTGGAGCCATGCTGAGTTTCCACCACGAGGCGGGCGGCATCTTCGAGCATGTCGTCCATTTCGGCAAAACTGAACTGCTTTCCGCCTTCGGCGGACCCAGGGTCTCCGTCGGGGTGGAATTCGGGCAGGAAAAACGGCTCCGCGAAGCCTTGCTGGTTGGCGATAAATTCGATAACTTTCTCTACTTCAGGCGTGTCCACAAACGCCGATTGCAGGCGAATGATGTCGCCGCCAACGGAGAGCAACATGTCGCCGCGCCCGGTCAACTGCTCCGCGCCGCCCGTGTCGAGGATGGTGCGCGAGTCCACTTTAGAAGCAACTTTGAAGGCGAGGCGCGCCGGGAAGTTGGCCTTGATGACGCCGGTGATGATGTTGACCGACGGGCGTTGCGTGGCGATGATGAGGTGAATGCCGACCGCGCGGGAAAGTTGAGCGAGGCGGCCAATCGGCAATTCGACCTCTTTGCCGGCAGTCATGATGAGGTCGGCAAACTCGTCAATGACAAGCACGATGTAAGGCAAAAAACGGTGGCCTTTGTTCGGATTGAGACGGCGCGCCACGAACTTGTCGTTATACTCGGCGATGTTGCGCGTTTCGGCTTTTTTCAAAAGGTCGTAACGCGCTTCCATCTCGATGATGAGCGAATTGAGCGTGTGCACCACCTTCGTCGTGTCGGTCACGATGGGTTCCAACTGGTCGGGCAAAAAGCCGAGAAAGTGATTTTCGAGTTTGGCGTAGGGGAACAACTCGACCTTTTTGGGGTCAATCAAAATCAGTTTTACCTGCGACGGGTGTTTTTTGTACAGCAGCGACATCAGCACGACGTTGATGCCGACGGACTTGCCCTGGCCCGTCGCGCCCGCTACGAGCAAGTGTGGCATTTTGGTCAAATCCGCCACAAACACCTCGTTTTGAATCGTTTTTCCGAGTGCGACCGGCAGTTCCATTTTGGCGCGTTTGAAACGGTCGTCGGTGATGACCTCGCGCATCCCGACGGTTTGGCGTTTTTTGTTCGGCACTTCGATACCGATGGTGCCTTTACCGGGAATAGGCGCGATGATGCGGATGCCGAGCGCCGAAAGATTCAGCGCGATGTCGTCCTCGAGATTTTTGATTTTTGAAATGCGGATGCCTTTGGCCGGCACAATTTCGTAGAGCGTGACGGTGGGGCCGATGGTCGCCTTGATTTTTTCAATTTCAATTTTGAAATACATCAAGGTTTGCAAAATCTGGTTTTTGTTCGCTTCGAGTTCTTCGCGGTCAATTTCGAGCACGGTATTGTCGTGCTCTACCAGCAGTTGCGAATGCGGGTACTCGTAGTGTGAAAGCTCGAGCGTGGGGTCGTAAGGTTCGCTGAGGTTCGGGTTGTCTTCCTGAACAGCTGCAACCGGCGGTTTGTAAGCCTCGGCTTCGTCGGGTGTGACGGGTGCGGGCGGCGGGGTGTTGATGACAATTTCCATGTCGCCGTCGCCGCCGGGCTTGAGGACTTCGCGTTTGGGCAAATCAGCAAAAAGCGCGCTGCGCTGGCTGAGATCGAGCGAAAGTTGTTCAGCCGGCTCGACCATTGGCGGCGTGGCAGTTTGAACCTGAGACGTTTCGGCAGGTGTCGGAATGTCGGCCTTCATGCGCGACACAGGTGGCGCTGTGCTCGCGGGGCGGCGTTTCCCAAAATTGCCGGTGAGCAAATCGTGCCAGGCTTGTTTCGTTTCTTCCCACAGTCTTTGCCACGTGATTTCCTCGAGATTCGGGTTGTTCGACCAAACGAAAGTCGCTACGAGCGCAAACACCATCAACGCCAGGGTGCCGATGACGCCGAGGAAATTTTGGATGTACTCGCTGATGGATTGCCCGAACACGCCTCCCCAGGGGAACTCGAAATTCTGAAAGAAAAACGATGACACGATAGAGACGATAACCATGATGATGACCGTCCGCTGAAACGTGATGCCGAGATAACTGAGCGGAATGCGCCGCACGAGCGCCAAGCCGTATTTGTAGAGGAGGTAAACGATGCCGAACGACGAAATTCCGAAACCCCAATAAATAATGCTATCCGAGAGGAAAGCCCCGAGACGGCCGAGCCAGTTGTCCACCGCCACGTCGGCGAGCAGCATTTCCCAGGAAAAATGGAACACGATGTCGTGGTCATTTTTCCAGGTAAAAAGGTAAGAAACGAAAGCGATGAAAAAATAAAACGACAGGAACAGGAGAAATATCCCCACGAGTTTGGAGACTCGTTCGCTGTCGAAATTCATGCTGAGTTGTCCGCGTTTTCCTTTTGCCATGCCGTGCGTTTCGGGTCGGTCGGTGGGTCAAATTATTTTTCGTACAGCGCAAAGGTAGGCAAGAATACCCATAGAATTCAGTGATTATCAAAACGCTCCGAAAGCCTGTAACTTCCGGAGCGTTCATCTTTTTTCAAACAATTATTTATCCCCAGCCGCCGGCTTTGTCGAAACTCAGACCCGAATCGAGCACGCCCTGTGCGCGGCTGCGAATACGGTCGTCGGTAGCGGAAGCGGCAATCAGCTCGGCGACGGCTCGCTCATCGATCTGTCGCAAATCGGGCACGCCCGTATTCCAGGCGATTTGAGAAGCGGCAGGCGCCACCACGTTCCGGCTCATGCCGCCTACACCCTGGTTGATGCCGATGGCGATGGCGATGGTTTGAAATGCTTCAGAAGTGAAAATATCCTGTAAAGCGACCGTCATCGGCGAACCACCGATGTTCAAATCGAGGCGGGCTTTCAGCGTTGGCTGCACGTAGAGTGTGTTGGCCATGCGCAACTGTTCGAGCACGAGCGAAGGCTCGAAACCGGCCTGAATAAAAGCCCCGTACAGTGGCACCGTTTGCTGAATGTAGAGCCAGGCCTGGTCGCCTTGCAGGGTGTTTCCGTTGTCGTCCACGACAGTGACGGTATTTCCCGAAACGTCAATTCCCACATTTTGAAACACTTGTGCAAAAACGCCCGGTGCGTTCGCTTTCATACTTGCCAGCACCTGGTTGAGACTGCCTCCATAGGCCGCCGCTCCTACGAACTGGATAAAACCGTAGGAAAAAATCGCTTTATCGTAACTGTTAATGGCGTCGAACTTGCCTTCATGTGTAGAAACATACTGCAAAGCGCGTGCTGTTTGCGGCGTCAACCCGACCGACTGGATGGAATAAAGGTCCACTTCGATGTTCGACTGCCCTGCGTACATGATGCCATGTGGGTACACCATGTGGCTGGAGTTGGTGAGGTTGTCGCGCATATTCGCTGACACTGTTCCGCCGCTCAATAACGGCACAGTCAGGGTGTAGCGGTTAAATCCTGCGTCGGGTCGGGACTGTACGCCGAATTGCTGACGGGCAGCAGCATATCCGCCGCCGCCACCCCCACCCCATGACGGAGCAGAGCCGCCGCCACTTCCCCAGGAAGGAGTACCGCCACCCCAGCCCGTATCCGGTTGCGTGGGAGGCGGGACGAAGGATTCCAGTTGGCCGTTGTCAGCGTAAACCTGCAGGGTTTGCCCCACGCTCAGGCTGCTGGAAGCCAGACCATTAAGCGACATCAATTCGTTCAAGTCCATGCCAAAACGGCGGGCGATGCCGTAAAGCGTGTCACCGGGAGATACGGTGTAAGTTGAAATAGAAGCCATAAAAGATTGTTTTGTAAATGATTCGTATTGTGTTTCAAACGTAATGCCCGGAAGTAAATTTTGTTCATTACACACGCTTGCTTGCATCATACAATCCTGGAATGGCGGGGATAATTTGAAAAAAGCAAACAATGAAACTTTGTTACGTTTGCCGCATTATGGAAAAACAACAAGGTCAACTCATTCGCAGCCTCACACTCGGAGCCGCCACTATTCTTGTCGTTAGTTCGGTCATCGGGTCGGGCGTTTATAAAAAAGTCGCGCCGATGTCGGCTGAATTGCTGTCGCCGTCGCTGGTCTTGTGGGCTTGGGCGCTGGCAGGCGTCATCAGTTTGTGTGGCGCTTTGAGCAATGCCGAAATTGCCGGCATGATGGCCGACTCCGGCGGCGAATACGTGTATTTTCGGCGGATTTATGGGCGGTTTATGGCCTTTTTGTGGGGCTGGAGCACGTTCGCTGTCATCAAAACGGCAGCGGTCGCGTCCATCGCCTATGTTTTTTCGCAGTCGTTCAATGCCATCATACCCTTGCCGCATTTGCCTGAATCCATCGAAAACATCCAGTTTATTGTGTTCAAACCTTTCGAGAATGCAGGGGTAAAAGGGCTGACCATCTTGCTGATTTTAGTCCTGACCTTTCTGAACTCGCGTGGATTGAAAGGAGCCGCAGCCCTCAGCACCTGGATTACGCGGATGGTCATTGTTGGTTTGCTGGCTATTGTCGTGTCGGGCTTGTTGTTCGGAGGTGGCAGTTTTGCCAATTTTCAAACGCCCGCCTCGACTTATGTTCCCCGCGACTGGACAGATTTTGAATTGATAAAAGCCATGTTCGCAGCTCTGCTGGCAGCGTTTTGGGCTTACGAAGGCTGGAACACGGTCGGATTTATCGGTGGAGAAATCAAAAACCCGAATCGCAACCTTCCGCTCGCGCTGTTCTCCGGCATGATGATTATCATCGGGGCTTATGTAATCGTCAATTTTACTTATCTCTACGTGCTGCCGATTGACCAATTTGTGGGCGTTCATCAGGCTAAAAACCAGATTGCAGCCGTCGAAGTAGTACGACATTTCGCGGGCGGATTTGGCGCCACGTTGATTTCTATCATCATAATTATCACGACTTTAGGCTGTACGAATGCGACAATTCTGATGCCCCCGCGCGTCTATTACGCGATGGCAAAAGACGGCCTGTTTTTCCCCCGCGCTGCCGAAATTCACCCGAAATATCACACGCCCAACCCGGCACTTTGGATGCAGGGTGCGTGGGCTTGCCTGCTCGTGCTGTCCGGTAGTTTCGACCAACTGACCGACATGCTGATTTTTGCCGCGTTCTTTTTTTACGGCGCTACGGCATTCGGCGTGTTCATCCTGCGCCGCCGCGAGCCTGACGCGGAGCGGCCTTACAAAGTGTGGGGATACCCGGTAGTGCCGGCTTTATTCGTGCTGTTTTGCGTGGCACTGATTGTTATCACCTGCATCAATCATCCCCGCGAAGCGGGGCTCGGCGTCGTGCTGATGTTGACCGGCGTGCCGCTGTATTTTTATTGGGACAAAAAATAGAGGCGGGGACAATTGAGAAGGTTGAGACTACCTTTTCTCAACTACCTCAACCTTTTTTCTTCCACCTTTCAAAAAAGGCAGGAATGCAGGTTCGGCTGAGTTCCGAATGGGCATTGAAGAGCACACAAATACCGATGTCGTCGCGGCGATTGAAGGCGATTTCGCCTTTAAAACCGTTGACGTAGCCTCCGTGATAAATAATGGTGTCGGCGCCATCTTGCAACACCCGCCAGCCGAGCGCGTAGGATGCCGCGTCGCGCCCCAGCCAGCCATAAAAAATACGGCGCTCCTTGTCGGTCTTGACCACCGGACGGAACACCCGGTCGAGCGTCGCGTTGGTCACAATATCGGGGCGATGGCCAAGCAGGAGCAAAAGCCACTGACCCATATCGGCGATGCTGGCATTCACGCCGCCTGCCGCTTTCGAGTTATAGTATTCTTCGGAAATAGCGCCGGGGCGCCAGCCGCTACCGGTTTGAAAATGCGGCAATGCTTTGTTCGTGGAATTATCAATGCTGGAAAAATCACAGGAGGCCGTGTTCATGCTTGCCGGGCGAAAGATTTTTTCCGACAAAAGTTGCTGGTACGTTTTGCCGGTAACGCCCAGCATCACTTCTTCTACAGCGCAAAAAGCGGCATTTTGATAGCTGAAGAATTCGCCTTCTTTACCGCTGACAGGCGCTTTAGGAAAATATTCTGTAATGATTTTTCGGATGCTGAAACCCCGCTCGATCAGATTGGTATAGGCATGGTAGGGCAAACCCGTCGTGTGCGAAAGCACGTGCCAAAGCCGGATGCGCGAAGCCTGCTGGCGGTCGCGCAGGGTAAATTCCGGGAAATGTTTTTGCACTTTTTCATCCCAGTCGAGCAGGCTGTCTTGTACCAACACGCCCGTGAGTACACCGGCAAAACCCTTTGACAAAGAGCCGATTCGGAATACAGTGTTCGCGTCCACTGAATCCTGAGCGCCCGCGATTTTGACGCCATAGCCGCGCGAAAACACGATTTCGCCGTTTTTCACAATGACTACTGCCGCGCCGGGTGTTTGCGTCAGCGTCATTTCGTTGGCAAAAAAATGTTCGTAATCGGCGAGAAAAGCCGCCAGTTGCGGGTCGCGGATTTCAGGCTGCGCGTGTTCGGCGGGAAGCGATTGTGCGGGCGCGTTGGCACAGGCCGGCACGAGCAGGGCGACAACGAACAAAGCTGCCGCCGTTCGGATTTGTTGAAAAATGTGGGAGGATTTCATGCAGGCGCAAAAATAACAGATGCGCGAGAAAACGTTCGTTTTCGCCCCTGAGTACTGATTTGGTTTCTTTCGTAGAAGAAAATGCGGGAGTAAGCAGCAACAGGCGTTTTTCGGAGCGTCATTTTTCAACTAAAAACGGCCTGTTATGCAAAAACAACTCTCTCGCAAACGTTTTCTCGCGCTTTCCGCTTCCACACTTATCGCGCCGCCGCTTTTCCTTTTCGCTCAAACTGCGGGCACAAAAAAGCCAAAAGGCGACCCGCTCGCCGCCGACCTTGTGAAAGAATGGGTCGGCAAGGCCCACTCCGATTTGGCGCGGGTGAAAGAATTATTCGCTCAGGAGCCACGCCTGCTCAACGCTTCCTTCGACCATGGCGGCGGCGATTTCGAGTCGGCGCTCGAAGCGGCAGGCCATGTCGGCAACCGCGATATCGCCGAGTTTTTGCTCTCCAAAGGCGCTCGGATGAACCTCTTTTGCGCGGCCATGCTCGGCAAATTGGACATTGTGAAAGCCACGCTCGACGCTTTCCCGGATTTGAAAAATTCCGCCGGACCGCACGGATTGAAACTGAAACACCACGCCACAAAAGGCGGCGAGCAGGCAAAATCAGTATTGGAATATTTGGAAAGTATCGAGGCGGAATAAGTATCGAGCGCAAGATTTTGAGAAGTTTTTCTGAAACTTTCTGCTCAAAATTCGCACTCGCCCATGCGCAAACTCGACGACCAACTCAAAATCGCCATTGCCAAAATGCCTGTCGCGGAGAAAGACAAACTGCTCTTTCGCCTCGTGGCAAAGGATGAAAAATTAGTCAGAAAATTAGTCTTCGAACTGCTCGAAGGCGGCGAAACCCGCGACGAGCGTGCCGCCGATTTGCGCGAGCAAATCATCAAAAATTTGCCAAAAACGGACGCTCAATACCTCACGCCCGGCTATCTTTTGCTCGATTTGCGCCACTGGAATGCCCGCATTACCGAACACGTGCAAGCCACGAAGGACAAATCCGGCGAAGTCAGCCTCGTCATTTTTCTCCTGGCCGAAGCCTTCCGGCGGCACTGGGCCATGCTCCAGCGTTTTCCCGAACGACGCAGCGACACGTTCGCCCCTTACGTGGTGAAACGCACCGCCGCGATTTTGAAAAAAGCCGAAAAACTGCACGAGGATTACTTTATCGAATTTCGCCGCGACCTGAACGAACTGCTGCATTTCATTTGGGAATTTAAACCCACTGCCAAACTGGCGCGAGAAGAAGGCCTGCCCCGAAAATGGGATTTTTAAAAACCGTTCGCTCTTTTTTGCCTTATTTTTGCCTTTCAACTTTTGTTAAAAATCTTTTTCCGAAAAATCGCGTTCTCTCTGCCCGTGAATAAACACACACTTACCATGCGCAAAATACTTGTTGTCGCCGCGTTATTCGCCTGCTGTTTCACCCAACTTCGCGCCGCCTACATCCTGCTGCCGATGGACGAAACCGGCCAGCGCAACCACCTCAAAGCCTACGGCATCACCTACTGGGTGTTGAATCAGGGCGTGGAAGCCTATTGGCTACTCAATTACAGAGGCGGCAGTTTCGCTTTCGTGCATACGCCGACTTTTGAAAAAGAATGCAAAACCCGCGACGTGAGTTACGAGGTCATCGCCGACGCACAATTCGCTAATATTCAAAACGATATCCTCAATCCTGAAATCAATCAGGACGTGATAAAACTCGAAAAAGCGCCCAAAGTCGCCGTTTACACACCTGACAAAAACGAAAAAGGCGAAGTCATCCAACCCTGGGACGATGCCGTGACGATGGTGCTCACTTACGCCGAAATTCCTTACGACGTGCTGTACGACACCGAAGTGTTGCAGGGAAAATTGCCCGAATACGACTGGCTGCACCTGCACCACGAGGATTTTACCGGCATGTTTGGGAAATTTTATTCCAGCAACAGCAGCCAACCCTGGTACCGCGAGCACGTGCGCCTGATGGAAAGCCTGGCAAAAGAAAACGGCTTCACGAAAGTGAGCAAACTCAAACTCGCTGTCGCCAAGAAAATTGCCGAGTACGTGTCGGGCGGAGGATTCATGTTCGCGATGTGTTCTGCCACAGACACTTACGACATCGCGCTGGCGGCTGAAGGCACCGATATTTGCGCTTCCGTGTTCGACGGCGACCCGACCGACCCGAATTTCGGCAGCAAATTAGACTACTCCAAAACCTTCGCTTTCAAGGATTTCCAGGTAATTACCGAGCCGGGCGTGTACGAGCATTCGTCTATTGACAACAGTGAAGTCACCGGACGCCGCGTGATACCGGAGCAGGATTATTTCACGCTGTTCGATTTTTCGGCAAAATGGGACCCCGTCCCCACCATGCTCACCCAGTGCCACACCCGCACGGTGAAAGGATTCATGGGTCAGGCGACGGCATTTCGGAAACAATACATCAAGCCTAACGTGCTCATCATGGGCGACAACAAACCCGCCAACGAAGCCCGCTACATTCACGGCACCTACGGCTACGGTTTCTGGACTTACTACGGCGGCCACGACCCGGAGGACTACCGCCACTACGTCGGCGACCCGCCCACCGATCTCAACCTGCACCCGAACTCGCCGGGTTATCGCCTGATTCTCAACAACATCCTTTTCCCGGCAGCGAAGAAAAAGCATCAGAAAACATAAGGCGGCGGTTGGTCATTGATCTGCGTCTCGGCAATTTTGAAAAATTGCCGAGACGTTTTTGTTTCAGGAAAACTTCTCAATAAACCGGATTTTTGCCTCCTAAAAAATTCCTTTCATGCGCCGGTTACTGTTGCTGATTTGCATTTTCCCCTGCCTGCTTTTTGCCCAAAAAACTGAAATTGCGTTAAAAAAAGGCCTGACAATCAAGGAATCCTGTCGCGTCAAACCCGGCGTGTACGCTCTGCCCGGCGACCCGACAGACGTTTTTTTGAAAACGGAGACTTCGTCGGGAAGCATCATTTCGAGCACCCGCCCGGTCGTCACCATTTCCGGCGAAAACCTCGAAGTGGATTTTCAAAATGCCGAACTCGACGGCGGCAACGCGGGCCAGTTGCCCAACACTTTTGTCGGTGTTGCCATTTTGATAAAAGGGAAAAATATCACGCTCAAAAATGCCCGTGCGCGGGGCTACAAAGTCGCTCTCCTGGCTGAAAGCGTGGAAGGATTGAGGCTCGAAAACTGCGATTTTTCCTACAATTATCGCCCCCGCCTGCGTTCCATCCGCGAGCGCGAGGATTTTTCCGATTGGCTCAGTTACCACCAAAACGACAAGGACGAATGGCTGCGCTACGGCGCCGGCATTTACCTGAAAAATTGCGCCCGCCCGACGGTCAAAAACTGCCGCATCACCGGCAACCAAAACGCCCTCCTGATGACCGGCTGCACCGACGGGCTGGTGTACAACAACACCTTTCAGTTTAATTCGGGTCTCGGCATTGGCCTGTACCGCAGCAGCCGCAATCGCCTGATGCACAATTCATTGGGTTGGAATGTGCGCGGCTATTCGCACGGTTTTTACCAGCGCGGTCAGGATTCGGCAGGCATTCTCCTCTACGAACAAAGCAGCAAAAACCTCATCGCTTTCAACTCGGCGACCCACTGCGGCGACGGCCTTTTTCTCTGGGCGGGGCAGACGACGATGGACACTGGCGAGGGCGGCTGCAACGACAACGTCATCTTCGGCAACGAGTTCAGTTACGCTCCCACCAACGGCGTCGAGGCGACTTTTTCGCGCAACCGAATTCAGGGCAACTACATCGCCGATTGCACCTACGGCATCTGGGCCGGCTACAGTTTCGACTCGCGCATTTTTGCCAACATGATTACCGGCTGCCAGACGGCTATCGCCATCGAGCACGGCCAAAACGACACGATTCAACTCAACCTCTTCGAAGGAGATTCGTCGGGCATTCGCTTGTGGGCGCGCGAGAGCCAGCCTGCCGATTGGGCTTATGCCCAAAAACGCGACGTCCGCCTGCGCGACAACGTGATTGACCGCAACGTTTTTCTCAAAACGCGCAAACCCCTGTATATCAGCGGTTCGCAAAATACCCGAATCAACGGCGAAAACATTTTTCTTCAATTCAAACAATTCGTGGAAACGCCGCGCCCCAACGAGGGATTGAAATTTTGGCGTAACGAAATCTATGGCACGGCAGAGCAAATTGCCGAAATCTGGGCCCATCCGGAGTTCGCGCCGTTCCAAAAATTGAACTTCAGCAAAGACGGTTTCCCGGAAAATCCCTACGCCGCTTTCAACGTCCAGTACAACGAACTTGACGAACCCGACAGCCTGTCCGACGGCATGGTGGCGCTTTTGTCGCCGGATTTGCGCGGGCGCGAAAACATCATCTTGGACGAATGGGGCCCTTATGATTTCGAGCGCCCGGAAGTCGTGCTCGCCAAAGTGACGCCCGGCGACAAAGGTGTCATGCGTTACAACCTCCGGCTGCTCGGTCCGCCGGGCAACTGGGTCATCACGGAAATGCGCGGCGTGGCGGCTTTGGAAGAGACGCAAGGGACCTTGCCGCGCCGCCTGCTCATCGAGAGCGAGCCGGGCGCCGAGGCTGTCCGTGTTGTGTTCGAGTATGTCGGAGCGGAGGAAATCACTACTATTTTTGGAGAAAAAATTCCCGCCGGAAAACCGTACAAGTTTGAATTTCAACGTTTTGAAAAAAAGTTGGACTGGCGTGTGCAATTTTTCAACTATGACGATGCGAAGGATCCGCTGAAAGGCGAAAACGTTTTTTCAGAAATTGTCAAACAAAACGCGGTAGCAGAAAAAACCGTGAACGACCTCGCTTTCGCCTGGTGGGGTTCGCCCGAAAAGGGTGTGAACGAGGATAAATTTGCCACAGTTTCACACACAAAATTTGACATCGCGCCGGGCGAGTACGTCATCGAACTGACTTCCGACGACGGCGCGCGACTTTATCTCGACGGTAAACTTTTGATTGACAACTGGGACGTGCACGAGCCCGAAACGGACGAAATCACAGTTCCGCTCAGCGGGTTGCACCATCTTCGCATCGAACATTTTGATGCGGGCGGATTTTCAACACTGGATTTTCGGATACGGCCCAAATGGCGGCAGTGACGTTCACTGCGAAAAACCTACTTTTGCCCGTCGAAACAAGTTAGCCCAATATTTTGCAAACACAGCCCGTACGCCTGAATGTCATCGTGCCTTGCTACAACCCGCCGCCGGGTTGGGCGGAAGCGTTGGCCGAACGGTTTGCTATTTTTCAAAAAATAGTAGCCGGCCTGGCGGACGACACGCGGCTTATTGTGGTGAACGACGGCTCTTCCAGCGAGCATTTTCAACTGATTTTCAATCGTTTGTCAGAAATTTTACCTTCGGTAAAAATTGTCAGTTATCCCGAAAATCACGGAAAAGGGTATGCATTGCGGCAAGGTGTAGCGGCTTCCGATGCGGATTTTCATTTGGTGACGGACGCGGATTTTCCCTACACGATGGACAGTATGCAGCGCGTGGTGACGACGTTGCGCGAACATGGCGGCATTGCAGCGGGCAACCGCGACACGGCTTATTATGACCGGGTACCGACTTTTCGCCGCTGGCTTTCCAAGGGTTTGCGCTGGCTGCTGCGCAATGTGTTGCGCCAGCCCATCGGCGATTCGCAGTGCGGTTTGAAAGGTTTTGACAATCAGGGCAAAAAAGTTTTTCTGGAAACGACGATCGAGCGTTTTCTTTTCGACCTCGAATTTCTGATGCTTGCCAACGGTCGCGTACAGGTGACGCCCGTGCCGGTGGAACTGCGCGACGGCGTCACATTCAGCAAAGTGGGCTGGCGCATTCTCGCTACCGAAGGACGCAATTTTTTATGGCTGCTTTTAAAAGGCGTTGATAAAGTTGATAGAGGTTGAGAAGAGTTGATAAATCAACCTTTCGCAACCTTATAAACGCTTCCTCAACATTAAAAAATGAAAGGCGTAGAACAAATAGAACACACCATTTACGACCTCACACACCCGAGGCGGTCGTACACATTTTGGGGATTGCTGGCGGTGCTGGCCGTAGCCTCGTTACTGATTTGGGCACGACACGGCGACTGGCTGAAAAATCCGAACAATTTTATGCTCTGCGAGTCGCCCGACGGCTTGAAAAACTACATGACTTCAGCCTGGCATGTGGCCTACGATTCGAGTTATGTGCATTATGGCGGCATGGGTTATCCGTACGGGGAACACGTTTTGTTTACAGACAATCAGCCAATTATCAGTGCGGCGATGCAGTGGTGGAGCCGCCACGTGTCGGATTTGAACGGGCGTGTGGTGGGCGTCATTAACGTGATTGTGGCGCTATCGCTGCTGCTGGGAGGGGGCATACTTTTTCTTTTATTGCGCAAACTGCATTTGCCGGTTTGGTACGCCGGCCTGGTAGCGCTTGGAATGTTGTTCCTGGCTCCGCAAAACAACCGCATAGACGGGCACTTTGCGTTGGCGCACGTGTGGGTGCTCCCCTTGTTACTTCTGCTGCTGTGCCGCTACGAAGAACGTCACAGCCGGCGATATCAAAGTTTGCAAATCGGCATTTTGGTGTGGTTTGCCGCGCAGTTGCATTTTTATTATTTCGGCATATCTGCCTTGTTTTTAGGGCTTTATACGCTCATTCAATTGATTTTTGACCCGTCGTTGCGCAATATCCGGGTAAGGCTCAGCCATTTGGTTGTGATGGTGTTGCTGCCGTTTGTGCTGCTCAATATGTGGATTCACTGGTCGGATTATGCGACGGATCGCCCCGCAAGTCCCTGGGGATTCACGACTTACATTGGCTACTGGGAGGGTGTGTTTTTGCCTTATCCAGAGTTTCCTTTTTATCAATGGATTGACCGGAACATCATCTCGATTCGGCAAATTGACTACGAATCGCGGGCTTATGTCGGCATGGCAGGATTTGCGTTCACGCTATGGATGCTTTTTTCGCGGCGGTTCCGGTTGTTTGAAAAACAATGGGACGAAGCGGCTTATCACCGGGTGCACAAACGCTACCTGTCGGGTATTTTTATCACCTCATTTATCTTGCTGCTGTTTGCATGTGGCTTCCCGTTCGCTATCAGCGGCCTGGAGTGGATAGCGAATTTTTTTGGGCCTTTCCGGCAGTTTCGGGGTTTAGGACGTTTCAACTGGATGTTCTTTTACGTGCTGAACGTAGTGATGTTTTATGTTTTGTGGAATTACAGCGCCCGGTTCAAAGGTTTTTTGCAAAAAGAAAAAACACCTGAAAAGGACGCCGAGCAATCTTCGTCGGATGAATCCTCCTCTGCCGCCCATCGCCAGTCGTCCACCTTCAAATATCCCTGGTTTCGCTGGGTGATTGCGCTGGGCCCGCTGGCACTGCTGGCCTACGAAGCGTACACGCTTCAAAAAACGAAACGAATCCCGCTCGACCCGAACTTTTCGCTGCGCAGCGAGGCCGTCGCCTCTTATCCCTGGCTCGACAAAGTGGATTTTTCGCCCTACCAGGCCATGTTGCCTTTACCTTATTACCATGTCGGCTCTGAAAATATTTGGATTTTCCTCGACGGCTTTCATTATCGCCGGATGCTGACGGCCACTTTCCAGACCGGTTTGCCGGATATGGGCGTGAATATGAGTCGAACATCCATCGGCCACATGATACAATCCGTTCAGCTTACCCATAATCCGCTCGAACCGCCCGCGCTGCTCGAAGATTTGCCCGACAACCGCCCGATCGCGCTGATGATAAATCCCGCGAAATGGGACGAGGTAAAAACGAAATATCCTCACCTTGTGGAACCTGCGACGTTGGTACTCGACGACAAAGACGTGCGCATTATGTCGCTCGTGCCCGACAGCGTACGTGCCTGGTCGCGCCGGCAGGCATTGGCGATGTCAGCCCAAATGGACAGCGTAAATTTAGTCCCGGCCAGCAAAAACTGGAAAAGCGACCGCGCACCCGGCTGGTTTTACTATCAATCTTTTGATTCGCTGACAACAACAGAGCGAATTTTTCAGGGGACAGGGGCTTTTTCAGGAAATATGGGGGACACGGTCTGGATTTGGAACAAACCGATGCCAAAAGGCACTTACAACGTGAGCATGTGGGTGTATGTGAAACGCGACATGGGCATGACGCACGAGATGAAAATTTTTCAAAACAGCCGGACCGACGGCCATGAAATCAATTTCAGGCACGAAGGCCTCCGATTCTACCTGAAAAGTATCGTGGACGACTGGGCCTTGTTCGACATGGAACTGACGGTGTACGAAGATAACTCCGATGTGCGCATGTTCCTGCAAAAAAGAGGCGTATTCGAACCGTTTTTCCTCGATGAAGTACTCATCAAACAGTCAGGATTTAATCTTTACCGCCGAACGCCGAACTCGGTAACAATCAATAATTACTGGTACAAAATGCCAGGCAAGTGATTGTTGCTCCCTGATTTTAAATTATTTATCGCTCAACCTTCGTCACTGAAACCCATGTTGCTACTGCTCAAAAACGTTCGCATCGTCGGCGAAAAAGATGAAAAAAGACCGCAGGACATTCTCATCCGCGACGGCGTCATAGAGGCTATTGGCGACGGTCTTTCGGTGGAAAAAGGCGCCGAAGTGTGGGAGTTGCCGGGCGCTTGCGTCTCGCCCGGCTGGTTCGATGCAGGTATTCAGGCCTGCGACCCCGGCTACGAGCATCGCGAGGACTTACATTCCGCCGCTCGCGCTGCCGCCGCCGGAGGGTTCACGGCAGTAGCCTCCTTTCCCAACACGAATCCGGCCATTCATTCCAAGTCGGAAATTCTCTATATCAAAAACAAAACGGCTGGAAGCCCGGTGACTTTTTACCCGGTTGGAGCCATATCGCAAGGTTGCGAGGGAAAGGATTTGGCCGAATTGTTCGACATGCACTCGGCAGGCGCCATTGCTTTCAGCGACGGACAAAAAGCCGTGCAGGATGCCGGGCTTTTGCTTCGGGCGCTTCAATACGCCCAAGCCTTCAACGGCCTGATTATCAACGAACCGCACCACAAAACCATCGCTGCCGGAGGCCAGATGCACGAAGGCATCGTCAGCACATCCCTGGGGCTGAAAGGCGTGCCGGCACTCGCCGAAGAAATCGTGGTACAGCGCGACCTCAGCCTGCTCGAATACGCCCAGGGACGCCTGCACCTGCACTTGCTGTCCACCGCGAAAAGCGTGGCGCTCGTGCGCGCTGCCAAAAAAGCCGGACTGCCGGTCACTGCTTCCGTCGCGGTCGCCAACCTGTGTTTCAGCGACGAAAAACTCGCCGATTTCGACTCCAACTGGAAAATTATGCCGCCGCTTCGGAGCAAAGAGGATGCAGAGGCTTTGCTTGAAGGAGTGACCGACGGCACGATTGATTTTATCTGCTCCAACCACACGCCCTGGGACGAAGAGGCGAAAAATCTGGAGTTCCCCTATGCCGAATTTGGCATGACCGGGCTGGAAACGGCCTTCGCCCTGTGTCGCACATTTTTGGGTAAAAAACTTACTGTCAACGATTTAGTTAAAAAAATAGCCCTCGCTCCACGCCGGGTTTTTGGCTTGCCGATACCGGAAATAAAACCCGGCGCCCCTGCGGAACTCACCGTGTTCGCCCCTGACGCCGAGTGGATTTTTGAGGAAAAAAATATTCGCTCGAAGTCGCGCAATACGCCATTTATCGGTCAAACGTTCAAAGGAAAAGTGCTTGGCATCATCAACAACGGCCAGGCCGTCAAGCATTTTTGAAAAAGCCAAACCATGTATTTGACCAATCGCTTTTTCTGGCTTTTCGGCAGCGTGGCGGCTTTGTTCGCACTGTCGTTTCCCTTCGGGTTTCTATTCCCGTTGGCTCAAACGGCTTTTGTCGTGGCAGTGGCATTGGTGCTGACGGATGTATTTTTACTTTTTTGGCGAAAGCCGAAAGTCGTGTGCGAGCGGAGTCTAAATCCTGTTTTTTCACTCAGCGACCCCAACCCGGTCAGTTTGGACATTGAAAATCAGGGCAACTGGCACTTGAACGCGACCATCGTGGACGAGTTGCCAGTCCAGTTTCAACGACGCGATTTCGAGGTAAAACTGCCTTTGCCGCCCGGCTCGCCCCGCACGGTCGAACATCAGCTGACACCGCTGACACGCGGCGTTTATTCGTTTGGCAACATCAATGTTTTTGTCGCTACCCGCCTCAACCTCGTGGAACGCCGCCTCGTGTTCGAGCGGCCACAGGACGCGGACGTGTACCCGTCCATCATCCAGATGAAACGCTACGAACTGCGCGCCATGCGCCACATCGCGCATGAAACAGGCATCAAAAAAATGCGGCGCATTGGTCATTCCTACGAGTTCGAGCAAATCAAAAACTACGTGCCGGGCGACGATTACCGCAGCATCAACTGGAAGGCATCGAGTCGCCGCGCCACGCTCATGATGAACCAGTACGAGGACGAACGCAGCCAGCAGGTGTACTGCATCGTGGACAAAAGCCGGGCGATGAAAATGCCGTTCGAGGGCTTGAGCCTGATGGACTACGCCATCAATACTTCGCTGGCAATCAGCAACATCATCCTGAAAAAACAGGACAAAGCCGGGCTACTCACGTTCTCGGACGTCATCGGCGCGACACTGAAAGCCGAGCGCGACACGAGCCAGTTGACACGCATCCTCGAGGCCTTGTACCGGGAAAAAGAACGCCTCGGCGAGTCGAATTTCGAACTTTTGTACGAAGCCGTGCGGCGGCTCATTGGCGCACGGTCGTTGTTGCTGTTGTTCACCAATTTTGAAAGCAGTTATGCCCTCGAGCGGGCTTTGCCCACTTTGCGCCGGCTCAATCGTTTTCACCTGTTGGTGGTCGTTTTTTTTGAAAACACCGAAATCCGCCGCCTCGCTCAAGAGGATGTGAAAAAGACCGCTGACATTTATCGCCAGACGGTGGCGCGGCAATTTTTACAGGAAAAAAAGGAGATGGTGCAAAAACTGCGGCAATACGGCATTCAGGCCATCCTCACCAAGCCACAGGATTTGACTTTGAACACGATAAACAAATACCTTGAACTGAAGTCGCGGGGGTTGATTTGAAATAGAAGAGGCTTGGTATTGGCAATGGCAAACTCTATTTTTGTACAAATTTTCAACCTATGTCGAACATTCAGTTGCGCTCGGAAATCGGGAAATTACTGACCATCGCTGACGAGCGATTGCTCGCTGCCGTTTATTCCATGATGAGAAGTTATCTGGAACATGATCAAGATATCGTCGGTTACACAGTTGATGGTAAGCCTTTGACGAAAAAGGATTTACTTCAATTGGTGGAAGAGTCACGTACGGCCGCACTGCAAGGCAAGGTAATTGGCGCAGATGCTCTATTAGCAGAAATCGAAACCTGGTAAATTATGACCGGGTACAATGTTGTCTGGTCGGAGCGCGCGTACGAGGCGCTTCGTAAAATTGCCGATTTTATAGCAGAAAACTCGGAACAAGGTGCGAAAAACGTTGTACGTGAGTTAGTGCGACAATCTCAAACGCTTTCCAGTCTGCCGCGGCGCAATCCAATAGAGCCAAGTTTGGCCGACGCATCTTTTGAATATCGTTTCCTGGTGAAGTGGAACTACAAAATCATCTACACCATTCTGGAAGAAGAGCGTATTGTATTGATTGTCCTGGTATTCGACACCCGACAGAGTTCAGAAAAGTTAACAATATAACCTTTTTAAAGCAAGGCTTACCTTTAAATACAAGCAGCAAATACTTTTGACTGGAGTTGAAGTCGCGGGGGTTGATTTAAATAAAATCAACCTTTATTTTTGTCCAAAAAAATTGAAAGATGACTATCCGACAAAAACGTTTTCTGAAAAAATGGAATCGCATCCGGCAACAAGGCAAATGGCGTTTTGTATTGAAAAACGGTGCATTTTTTGCCATTTTCCTCGCATTAGCCACCACTTGTATCAATGTCTGGCTGGAAGGAAGGCTTGATTGGACAACTATCAGTGAAGCATTTTCTGCCAAGAGCATCATCCTTTCACTTGCAATTTTTTCCCTGACGGGCTTTTTGCAAGGGAATTGGTTTTGGAATATGTTTGAAGAACAATACCAAAGTTTGTCCACGCGCAAAAACTTGAAATGATATGACGCCGGGACAAAAACATTGGGTCGAAAACTGGGAGAAAGAACGCGCGCAGGGCAAAAGGCGCTACATCCTGACGACTGGGGTTGGTCACGGACTTTTTATATGGTTTTTTGTAAGTTTGCTGACGTCGCTCACAGATCATGGTTTGACGATTACGATGTTACAGGAGGCATTTTTAAGCAGGAAAGCGATATTCTTGTTTGGCTGGTGGATGCTCGGCGGCTTCGGCATTGCATGGACGACGTGGGAAATAAACGAGCGTTATCTTCGAAGATACACCCGCGTTGAAAAAGAAACCCCGCATTGAGCAAGCCTCGATGCGGGGTTTTTCTTTGAAGAAAACCTTGTTTACACCTCTGCCATTTGGTTTGAAACCATCGGCACGTACAACTCTCCGTTCAGCACATTCCGCGAAATGACGATGCGCTGCACTTCCGAAGTGCCTTCATAAATCTGCGTGATTTTAGCGTCGCGCATGAGGCGTTCCACGTGGTATTCTTTCACAAAACCGTAGCCGCCGTGAATTTGTACGGCCTCTACGGAGTGGCGCATGGCGACATCGGAAGCGAAAAGTTTGGCCATCGCTGCGGCTTGAGTATAGTCGAGGTTTTGATCTTTCATGATGGCGGCGCGATAAACGAGCAAGCGAGCCGCTTCGATTTCGGTAGCCATGTCGGCCAGTTTGAACGCAATCGCCTGGTGCTGGCTGATAGGTTTGCCGAAGGCGCTGCGCTCTTTGGAGTAAGCGACGGAAAGTTCGTAAGCGCCTGCAGCGATGCCCAGCGCCTGGGACGCGATGCCGATACGGCCGCCGGAGAGGGTTTTCATGGCGAATTTGAAGCCGAAGCCGTCTTCGCCGATGCGGTTGGCTTTGGGCACCTTCACGTCGGAATACATGATGGAGGTGGTGTCCGAGGAGCGGATACCGAGTTTGTCCTCCTTGGCGCCGATGGTCACGCCCGGTGAGTCGGCTTCTACAATGAGGCAGTTGATGCCTTTGTGCCCTTTTTCGGGGTAAGTCTGCGCCATCACGAGGTGAAGTTTGGAGGTAGCGCCGTTGGTTATCCAGTTTTTAGTGCCGTTCAGGAGGTAGTAGTCGCCCATATCCACGGCGGTAGTGCGTTGGCTGGTAGCGTCGCTGCCGGCTTCGGGCTCGGAGAGGCAGAAGGAGCCAATCCATTCGCCGGTGACGAGTTTGGGCAAGTATTTTTGCTTTTGTTCTTCGGTGCCATACATTTCCAAGCCCCAGCAAACCAGCGAGTTATTGACGGACATGATGACCGAGCTGGAGTTGTCCACCTTGCTAATTTCCTCCATGGCGAGCACATAGGAAAGGGTGTCCATGCCGCCGCCACCGTATTTGGGCGACACCATCATGCCGAGAAAGCCGAGTTCGCCCATTTTTTTGACTTGTTCGTAAGGGTAAATTCCCTTTGAGTCGCGCTCGATGACGCCGGGTTTCAATTCGTTTTGGGCAAAATCTCGTGCGGCTTGCTGCACGGCGAGATGTTCTTCGGTCAGGTGAAACATTATTTGAACGGTTGACGGTGAACGGTTGACGATAGACGGCTTTGTAGAGTGAGGTGGTGAAAGCCGTTTTCGGCGGCAAAAGTACGCGATTTTGCCATTTTTGACAGAATACAACTTTCGTAAAGTTGGCGCCTTTCCGCAAGTTTAGAATGCTTCAAACCTGAATTTTTCAACCATTAATTCGCGCCGCACCTTTTTCTTTGCCAAATGCAAACCATATTGAACAAATACGCCCGCCTGCTCACCCATTACTGCCTCGAAGTAAAACCCGGCGACAAAGTTTTCATTTCCAGCACTTTATTGGCCGAGCCGCTCGTGCGCGAGGTTTTTAAAGAAGCCTATGCCGCCGGCGCCGCCCTCGTTGAATACGACCTCGCTTTCCGCGAACGCGAACGAGTTTTTATGGAAAATGCCAGCGACGCAGCGCTTCAATCGCCGCCGACATTGCTCCGCCTGGCGATGGAATCCTTCGATTGTTACCTCAACATCCGGGCGCCGTACAACCTGCGCGAAACCTCCGCCGCAACGCCCGAACAAGCCAAAATCCGCACCGAGACTCTTGCCCCTATCAACAAAACTTACTTCGAACGCACGGCAGACCGGCGCCTGAAACGCAACCTTTGCCAATACCCAACCGACGCAGCAGCGCAGGAAGCAGGCATGGGATTGAGCGAATATGAGGCTTTCGTTTTTGGCGCCTGCAAACTTTTTGCCGACGACCCGCAAGCCGAATGGCTCAAAGTCCGCGCCAGCCAACAGCGCATTGTCGCTCATTTAAACTCGTGTTCCACAGTCCGTTACCTCACTGACGGCACAGATATTTCTTTCTCGACCAAAGGCCGTACCTGGATGAATTCGGACGGCCAGACCAACATGCCTTCCGGCGAAGTGTACACCAGCCCGGTGGAAGATGCCGTGAATGGCACGGTGCATTTTTCCTACCCTTGCATTTACCAGGGCAACGAAGTGGAGGGCGTGACGCTGTGGGTGAAAGACGGTCTTATCGAAAAATGGGAAGCCCGTCGCGGACAGGATTTTCTGGATCAAATCTTTGCCATGCCCGGCACACGGCGTTTCGGCGAAGCCGCTATCGGCACCAATTACGACATTCAGCGTATGACGAAAAACATCCTGTTCGATGAAAAAATCGGCGGCACGATGCACATGGCCATCGGCCAAAGTTACCTGCAAACCGGCGGCAAAAACGAGTCGCCCGTGCACTGGGACATGATTACGGACATGACCAAAGAGGGCGAAATTTGGGCCGACGGGGAAAAAATTTATGAAAAAGGCCGGTTTTTGATTTGAACACTGCCCCGTAAAAAACCGCATTGCCGACCGTCACACGCTCCAAAAGAGGCGGTTTTCACTCCTTTGCCAGCGGCAACTCCGCCGCTTTCACCAATCGCCCCACCGGGTACATCCGGTGCGAAGGTTCGTACCACGGCGACTTGCGATACACCCAGTCCAATTGTGCGTTCGCATCGGCGGCGAAGTAGGGTTCGGCAGCGCGTTTGGCTTCGAGTTCCTTGCGGACTTCGGGGTTTTCTTTCAAAAACTGTGCGGCCAAATCTTCAAAAACGTAGGCCGAGAAATATTCCTTTTGCATCAAAACAGGGTCGAAAAAATTCCACGCCACCCAGGAATCGGGCGCGTTCGGCTCCAAAGTTTCGAGCAAATAGCGGTTAGCGTTTTGGTCGGTGAAAACGACGAAATCGCCTTTGTGGAATTTTCGCTTCAAGGTTTTTTTCTCCAACTGGATGTTGTGGTGAAAGTAGTGCCCCTCCCAGTGGTTGCGCGTTTTGAAGTCGCGGATAAAATACGTTTCGACTTCGATTTCCACGTCTTTTGCCAAACGACTCATCTCCACTTCATTGATTTTCAGACGTTCCAACACATTCTCCCAAGCCTGCGGAATGACGTAGGCGTAAGGTTTTTCGACCGTGACTTGCGGTTTGAAATAGTTGTAGTAGGGAATTTCTTTTTCGTAAGGCTCCGAGCGGTCGTACCAAAGGCGCGGCAAACCGCTCACTTCCGAGGGTTTGTATTTGGCCGCATAACCTTTGAAATTCAGGGTGTCGCGCTTGTTTTGGTCCATCGCCCACTCGATGACGAATTCGCGTTTCGTGCGCGTGCGCTCGAAGGCTTCGGCGCGTGCCTTGCCGATGGCGGGCGCATGGCCGGCGATGAACTGGACGACCACATCCATGAAATGGTAAGTGCCCCAGAGGCGGTCGGCAAAAGGCTTGAGCATGTGGGTTTCGGGCATGAAGCCGATGGTGTTCCACATAGAAGCGTAACCGGTGGAATACCGCCCGTAGTCGCAAAAACCGCTGATGCCGCTGTCAGGCGTTTCGCCGGGGCCGTCCACGTAGGGTATCATTTCCCAGTTGCGTTTTTTCATTTCGCCGTAGAGTTCGGGGAGCATCGTTTCCTGCAAAAACTGGCCGAGCGGGGCTTCCAATTTGTCGTGCTGGGTCGCAATCAGCGTCATCGTGTACTGATAATCAGCGCCATTGCTCGTGTGGTTGTCCACAAAAATATCGGGCATCCAGGTCTGGAAAATCTGGTTGAACGTGCGGGCGTTGCGCGAATCGCACTTTACGAAGTCGCGGTTGAGGTCGTAGTTGCGGGCGTTGCCGCGAAAACCGTAGGATTCGGGGCCGTCCTGATTGGCGCGGCTGAACGAATTGCGGTTCAAACAACCGTCCACGTTGTACACCGGGATGACGACGATGACGAGGTGTTCCAAGGCTTTTTGCAGCGCCGGTTTTTCCAAATAATCGCGCAGCAGCAGTATCGTCGCATCAATACCTTCGGGCTCGCCCGGGTGGATGCCGTTGTTGATCAATAAAATACGTTTGCCGGAGCGCCGGATTTTCTCCGGGTCGAACTCGCCGCCGACCGAAAGGACAGCCACGTGCAAAGGCTCGGCGCTGTCGGTGCTGCCCACTTTTGACAGGTGAAAAACATCGGGGTAGGCCTTCGCCATTTTTTCGTAGCAAGCGATGATTTCGGCGTAGGTAAGCGTCTGGTTCGGATTTTTTTCAAACGGAATCGTGAAAAGTGGCATAGGGCGCGATGTTTTGCAGTTTGAGAGGAGGAGTGACAGTAGCAGGAAAAGGTAGGGGAGGCGCATATTTTTGAGAGGCGAAGGTCGGGGATTTCTTATTGGAAGCGCGAAAATTTTTAACAACAAAATAGCGCATCACGTCGCGCTGCGCCCGACTGACACGATGAAAAACCCTGAAATACGAAAAAAATCTACCGCACAAACGAGGCATCCCGCGCGTAACCCGACGCGTACATCCAGCAGGCCCCCGTAATAGTGACCGGGTGACTTCGAGTTACCCGGTCACTATGCCTCTTCATCCCGCAGGTCGGGATTAAATCACACCTCACTCCGTATGCAGCGCCTTCACCGGATTCGCCAGCGAAGCCCGTAGCGACTCGTAGCCGACCGTGACGACTGTCACCAGCGCAATGACGCCAATTGCGCCTAAAAAGACCATGACCGACAAGGGCGTTTGGTACTCGAAATTTTTGAGCCAACGACTCGAAAGAAACAGCGCAATCGGGATGCCGACGACGCAGCCAATCAACAGGATTTTGCCAAAAACTTTGAGCAACATCCACAAAATCTGCGTGTTGCTCGCGCCGAGCGTTTTGCGGATGCCGATTTCCTTGACGCGCTGCCGGGCGAGGAAAGCCGCCAGTCCGTACAAGCCCACACAGGTAATCAGCAAGGCCAGGATAGAGAACTGCCGGCTGAGTTGCGCGATTTGCGTTTCCTTCTCATACATCCTTCCAAATTCTTCATCCACAAACCAATAGTCGAAGCCGAAGTCGGGAAACACCTGTTTCCAGGCCTTTTCGAGCGAGGCGATTTTTTCGCCCATTTTGCGGGCAGGCAGCCGGACGTGGATGATGCGGTCGAGCCGGTGCGGCATGGGCGAGATGGCGAGCGGCTCGATTTTGTGGTACATGGAGCGATAGGGAAAATCCTCCACTACACCTACGACGATGCCGCTGACAGGAGCGCGAGTCGAGTCGGGCGGGCCGAATCCCATCGAGAAATCAGGCCGGATGATGCTTTTGCCGACGGCGGTTTCGGGGGTCAGGTTCAAGGCCCGCACGGCGGTCTGGTTGAGCAGCACGGCGCTGGAATCGGCAACGCGGCTGTGGTCGAAGTCGCGGCCAGCGATGATTTTCAGGCCGAAAGTTTTGGGGAAATCGAAGTCGCCGTTGAGTTGGTACCAGTCGCGTTTTTCGGCGCTGACTTCGGGGAATTGCATTTCCATGTCGAGCGGGCCGAAAAATTCGAGTCGCGGTAGGTGGTTGGCGAGCGTGACCGACTGGATTTCAGGGTCTTGCAAAATTAAATTTTTGAAGGTGCCGTATTTCTCGTTGGTTGCCGGGCCAGTAAATCCGCCGTAGCGAATGGACAAAATTTGTTTGCCCGCCTCGTTCAATTTTGAATTGCGCATCAAATTCATCTGCTGCACCACGACGACCGAACCGACCAACAAAGTGATGGCGACGCTGAATTGCACCGTCGTCAGAAACTGCCGGAACGTGTTGGAACCTTTGCGGAACGCAAATTTTCCTTTCAGCACAGTGGCCGGTTGAAAACCCGACACGAACAAGGCCGGGTAACTGCCCGCTAACAGTGTCACCAGCACGACGATGCCGCTCGCAATGAGCAACATTTGCCCGCTAAACAGGTGGGCGATAGAGAAGTCTTTGCCCGTCACGTCGTTGAACGGCGACAGGAAAATCATCGCCAACAGCAGCGCAATCGCCATCGCGGCCAGCACCATCAGGAAGGATTCGGCCATAAACTGGAAAAACAACTGCCGCCGCACGCCGCCGAAAGTTTTGCGCAAGCCGATTTCTTTGGCGCGGTTGACCGAACGCGCCGTCGCCAGATTGATGTAGTTGATGCACGCCACCACCAGAATCAGCAGGGCGATGGTGATAAAAATCGAGACGTATTTGCGGTCGGCGGATTTGTGGCTCGTTGACCAATCTATTTCCTGGTCGAAGTGAACATCGGTGAGTTTGCGGATAATCGGCGCGGCTTTGAGCGTGGGGTCGAAACGCTGCACAATGGCGTTCGTTTTTTGTTGCAAATCATTTTGAATAGCGGCGATTTGCGATTCGTCGCGGCAGACGAAAAACGAACCGATAAAATAATTTTCCTCCGAATCGCCCATCGAAGTATTCAGTCTGGCTTCCAGATTCGGAATAGCAGGTTTCAGCGCAAGAATGTTGCAAACGTACTTGGGATGGACATGCGTGTTCGACGGAAAATCTTCGTAAACGGCGCTCACGAGCATATCGAGTTTTTGCCCGTTGGTGGTGAAAACGTGCGAAATGCTCAGGACTTTGTTGATGGGATCTTCCGCGCCGAAGAGTTCTTTAGCCGCACTTTCGCTCAGCATCATGCTGTTGATTTCTCTCAACGGCGATTCGGGCGAGCCTTTCACCACTTTGATTTCCAGAATGTTGTACAAATCCGCTTCCGTCCAGATGATGTCTTCGGTCAATATTTTTTTGTCTTTCGGGACGTAATGAATCGTCGTCGGCATCCCGTCGGCGGTGTAGCCCGCGATGTGTTCTATGCCGGGGAAATTGCTTTTGATGTAATTGTCCCAGCCCGCTGGCACGGCAGGAAAAGCGTCCGCTTCGCCATTGGGCCGCTCGATACGCATCGCCATGCGGTAGGTGTGCTCGGCGTTCGGGTGGTAAGTGTCGAAGGTGAGTTCGTCGCGCACGTAGAGCAGGATAAAAAGCGCCGCTGCGAGGCCGATGGAAAGGCCGAGCGTGTTGACGAGGGCATAGCCGCGCTGCCGGGCGATGTTACGGCTGGCGAGTTTGAAATAATTGAGAATCATAGCTTAAGGTTGTCAAAATGTCTCAGGTTTTTATCAAAAAATCAAGCGAACTGAAAAGACCGCGACTTTATCGGAAGGTTGAATAAAAGTGGCGGCATGATTTCGCCGTGCCGCCACTAACTTTATTTCATCGCGCCCAACTTTTTCAAATACGCTTCCGAATTAGCCTTCACATTGGCCGGAGGATTCATACTGAGCGATTTTTTGAAGTTTTTGATAGCGTTTTCCTTGTCGCCCTTGATGGCATACGCTTCGCCCAGACTATCCCAGGCATTCGCGCTTTCCGGGTGACGCTCGGTGTTGAGTATGAATATTTTAATGGCTTCGTCGTGTTTGTTTTCGCCGAGCAACTGGTAGCCGTACTGGTTGAGTTCTGCTTCATTGGCGAGGGTGATGGCCTCCTTGTCGAGTTTATCGGCATCGGCGGCTTTTCCCACTTGCCGAAGCAATCCGGCCTTGATGTTGAGCGTCGTAAAGTTTTTATTTTGGGCAATGGCCTGGTCAATCCACCCTAAGGCTTTTTCCTGATTGACTTTGTTTTGAAGGGCATAATTGGCCGCTGAGGAATATCCCTGCCAGTTGAACCCGACAGGACCTTTCAATTCTTCCGTCGCGTTGGCCATTACGATGTCGTCCACGGCGAATTCAATCTTGACGGGGAATTGTTTCTTTTCCCAATTTAAAACCAGTTCGCCAGTATTTTTTGTGAGGTTGACAAAATCGAAAGTCAACAACTCCGTGTGCGGTATGGCACGTATTTGAATCTTGGCACGCAACTGGTCCCGGCTGGGTTCATACCAAAAACTTCCCCACGAGCGATAATCTTTCGACAGGATGACTTCGCCCGTGTCGTCTTTGTTGATGACGAAAAACAAGCCGTATTTCCCGGCGGGAAC
>Ga0209172_10002563_pt1 | contig 31417 bp, 31 predicted proteins | sample LarsenN4metaG_FD_184113 | JGI IMG/M metagenome (GOLD analysis project Ga0209172, IMG submission 184113) | Hot spring sediment bacterial and archeal communities from British Columbia, Canada, to study Microbial Dark Matter (Phase II) - Larsen... ... | reverse complement strand
ACTGAACAACGCTATGCTCTTTCATGGTGGCGTATCTCCTTTGTTCGCTGATCTACGATCTTGACAACCGCATTTCAGCAGAGGTACGCCGCCGCCTCAACTCATACACCAGAATCGATCATAGCTCTGATATCGATCGGATCGATCATAACCAGAGGGCCTACTCTGCAATCCTCTCTCCGTGAACTGGTTGCACAATTCGCAATCAAGAATCGAATAAATGCTGTGGAAGCGCTCTCCGAGTATTACTCGCCCACCGCAAGGCAGATTGAAGATATCAGACGGAGCGCGAGGACCAGAGGTTCCTTTGCAGAGGGGTGGGCCAACGCCTTCGTGGCAGACAAGTTTGGGGAAGCTACTACGCACTGGCGAAAATTGGAGGAACGAGTCCGGCGCGGCGTAGGAAACCCATGTCCGCTACTGCTCATCGGAATCCCAAGAGACGTGGCCGTAATCTAGGGAAACTTGGAGGGAATTATGGCAGTCAAGGTTTATAGCATCGCAGAACCCAATCCCACGGAAGATCTGTTGGCCAAGGTGGCGGGACAATATTCGACCATTCTCGCCGATCCGCCTTGGCAGTTTCAAAATCGGACAGGGAAAGTGGCACCTGAGCACCGACGCCTGCTGAGATACCCGACAATGGAACTAAAAGAGATATTGGAGCTGCCCGTGTCTCGATTGGCAGCAGCAAAATCTCATCTCTACTTATGGTGCCCTAATGCGCTTCTCCAAGAAGGACTGAAAGTCATGGAAGCGTGGGGCTTCACCTATAGATCGAACCTCGTTTGGTACAAGATTCGCAAGGACGGCGGGCCCGATGGGCGAGGCGTCGGGTTTTATTTCCGGAATGTGACCGAACTGATCCTCTTTGGTATTCGTGGGAGCATGCGAACTCTCGCCCCCGGTCGGAGACAGGTAAATATTCTGGCCACGCGCAAGCGTGAACATTCCCGTAAGCCGGACGAAATCTATGACATTATCGAATCGTGCTCTCCCGGCCCATACTTGGAAATCTTTGCACGCTTTCCGCGACGGGGGTGGATTCAGTGGGGCAACGAAGACGTAGAGGAAAACTCCCACTACGGAGTGGCAAGAAGAAAAGGACACGTCGATCCTCAACTTCGATTGTTAGAAATCCCGAAGGGATACGGTGCTAAGGTACGGCACCGCTGAATGTCTAGCTATCTTGCTCTCACGGACACTGCCATGACCACGGCTACTGCGACCATACCGATCCATGGAACCTGCGACCCGCGCTTTGCTGCCGTGCGCGAGGAGTTCGAGCGCAACTTCCGGGAGCGCGGCGAAATCGGCGCGGCGGTATGTGTCTACAAGGACGGCAGGAAGGTCGTGGACCTCTGGGGCGGCCACAAGGACCTCGAGCGCACAGTCCCATGGGAAGAGGACACGATCGTCATCATGAATTCGGTCGCGAAGAGCATGTGCGCGCTTTGCACGCACATCCTCATCGACCGCGGGCTCGTCGATTTCGATGCGCCGGTCGCGCGCTACTGGCCGGAATTCGCGCAGGCCGGCAAGGAGGGCGTGCGGGTGCGACACGTCCTCTCGCACACCTGCGGCGTGATCTTCTGCGATCACGCGCCGCCCGGCTCGTGGTTCGAGTGGGACGTGCACATCCGCGCGATCGAAAAGCAGGCGCCGGCGTGGGAACCCGGCACCAAGGGCGCCTACAACTCGATCAACATCGGCTTCATCCTCGGCGAGATCGTGAGACGCGTGACCGGAAAGACCGTCGGCACGTTCCTGCGCGAGGAAGTGACGTCGAAGCTCTCTGCCGACTACAACATCGGTCTGAAGCCCGATGAGATCGCACGCGTCTCCGACATGCACCGCAATCCGAAGAACACGTTCTTCAAGATTGCCTCCGACCCGACGACGCCGCTCGGCCGTGCCTTCCGCTCGGCGCCGCAGACGGGCTATTTCCAGAACTGCCGCGAGATCCGCGAGCGCGAGGTCGCTTCCTTCGGCGGACACGGGAACGCGCGCGCCATGGCGCGGATCTACGCGATGCTCGCGGGCAACGGACAGATCGACGGCATCGGGCTGCTGAGCCCGGCGGCGGTCGAGCGCGCCGCGCAGCTCGTGTGGGAGGACGATTGCATCATGACGCAGCGCCGGATCCGCATGGGCTACGGCTTCATGCACAACGAGACCAACACCGTGCCGATGGGCGAAAACATGAAGGCCTTCGGCCACACCGGCACCGGCGGCGCCTTCGCGTGGTGCGATCGCGAGCGCAACATGGCATTCGCTTACTGCACCAATTTCCAACGCGAAGGCCCGGGCATCGGTCCGCGCGGCGCGGCGCTCGGTGTCGCGGCGGGCGGCGGGAAGCGCCCCGACTGGCTCAAATGACGCACTGATGGCGTGAAGGTGCGTCACACCGGCGAAAGCCCTGCAACGCTCGTCACACCGGCGAAAGCCCTGCAACGCTCGTCACACCGGCGAGTGCTTTGCAACGCTCGTCACACCGGCGAAAGCCGGTGTCCAGTAACAGAGGTCTGGATTCCGGCCTTCGCCGGAATGACGAGCCGAACGCATGAAGCAAATAAGGGGACAGACCCGGAGTTCCGCGTCTGTCCCCTTAGACGGCGACCTGCCAGTAGTCGCGCGCGTATTCGGGGCTGGTGAGATCGAAGATCTGCCCGCTCGGATCGCGGTACTTGCGCTCGGTCTCCCTGCCCGTATCCGAATGGATGATGCTGCCGTGGCGTACGGCGCCGTTCGCTTCCACCCGCGCCGATTCCCGGTCCATGTCGTCCACGAGAAACCCGATGTGGTGCAGCCCGCGGCGGCTGTCACCTTTCATGTTGACGTTCGAGGGATGGATGATGACGAGACTCACCACCCCGTCCGAGAGCCCGATCGCGGTCTCGGTCTGCCGCACGCGCTTCATGCCGAAGGAGCGCTCGTAGAACTGCGCGGTCTTTTCCATCTCCTCCACCACCATCGCGATATGGCGCAGCTTTGCCATGAATGTCCTCCTTTGGTTAGACTTGCGTCAAACACCTTCGCCCTGAAGAGACCCTCATCATGCCAGAGACCCGGCTCGCTTTCGACCACGTCCACCTCGTTGCAAAAAATCCGCAGGCCACGGCCGACTGGTACGTGGAGAAGCTCGGCGGTAAGGTCGTCCGAAGCCTCGAAGTCAAGGGCGCACCCCAGGTTTATGTCTCGCTCGGCGGCTTCCTCGTGATCGTCCGGGGTCAGCGCCCGTCCGAATCAGCGAACGAGAAGCCCGGGCTGCAGTGGGGTGTGGATCATTTCGGCGTGCGGGTGCAGGGCGACTTTGACGGCTTCTGCAACGACCTTCGCAGGCGCGGCGTCGCCTTCAGCCTCGAGCCGACCGATTTCAATGCAACGACGCGCATCGCCTTCATCAAGGCTCCGGACGGCGTGAGCGTCGAGCTGCTGAACCGCAAAGACAACCTCTGAAGATCGCTTGCCTCCGAGACGGCAGAGAGCCGGGATCCAGGCATCAAGCTGGATTGCGGTTTTCACCGGAATGACGAGGTGACGCTTCGGTGATGGGCTGGCTCAGAGCGTAAGTGGCTACTCGAGCCCCTCGACGATCCGCAGATCGCGCTCCGCCCCATCCCCCAGCGCCTTGAGCGCCGCCTGATAACCCGGGCTGTCGTGCACCTCGATCGCGCGCTGCACGCTCTCGAACTCGATCACCACCACGCGCTGCATCAGGCCCGCCTCGTAGACCTTGGTCGGATTTCCGCGCACCAGGAACCTGGCGCCGGCCGCCTGCATCACCGGCCCCGCGAGATCGCGGTAGGCCTCGAACTTCTTCTGGTCCTTGATCGAGCGGAACATGTTGATCCAGTATCCCTTTGCCATGAGGTCTCCTCCACTTGAAACGGTTGGTCGGGCCCGGCAGTATCGCGCGGATCGGCAGCGCGGACAATTTGCGCCTCCATCGGCCCGCCAAGACTCTAAAATGACACACCCGATCAACAGCGTCCGGAGCGCACGATGAAAGCAGCGTTTTTCAGGAAGCATGGCGGCCCCGAAGTCATGGAGTACGGCGAGGTGCCGGACCCCGCGGCGGGCCCCGGTGAAGTGTTGGTGGACATTCACGCGGCGAGCGTGAACGGCGCCGACTGGAAAGTGCGCGCCGGAAAATATGCCCCGATCACCGACTTTCCCTACATCCCCGGCCGTGACTTCTCGGGCGTGGTAAGCGCGCTCGGCGAAGGCGTGCGAGATTGCGCTGTCGGCGACGCGGTCTTCGGGGTGTGCGACGTGGGGCAGGAGGCCGCGTATGCCGAAAAGATCGCGATCCGCCCGGCGATCGTCGCGCGCAAGCCCGAAAGCCTGTCGCACATCGAGTGTGCGGCACTGGCGCTCATCGGACTGACGGCGCTCTGCTCCATCGAGGACACGCTCAAGCTCAAGGCGGGGGAAAAGATCCTCATCCAGGGCGGCGCGGGCGGCGTCGCGAGCTTTGCGATTCAGGTCGCCAAGCACCTCGGCGCACATGTCATCTCGACCACCAGCGCCGCCAACATCGACTACGTGCGCGGGCTGGGCGCCGATGAGGTCATCGATTATCGCGCGCAGGACTTCACGAAAGTCGTATCAGGCTGTGATGCGGTGTTCGATACCGTCGGCGGCGATGTCGCGACGCGGTCCTTTGCCGTGCTGAAGCCCGGCGGTCGCGCCGCTTTCATCGCTTCGGGCAACACCGCTCCGCCTTCGCCGCGCAGCGACGTCGTTTCGCTGCGCCCGAAGGTCGGGCGCGATCGTGCGCATCTCGACCGGATTGCGGCGCTGGTGACGAGCGGTGCGGTACGGGTGCCCGAGATCACTGTCTATTCGCTGGCGCAAGCCGCCGAAGCGCACCGCGTGAGCGAAAGCCGCCACCTGCGCGGCAAGCTCGTCTTCAAAGTCCGGTGACCTACTCGGGGCCGACGAAGCCGATGTAGGCGCCGCACGCTTCCGCCGGTGTGGCGAGCATCGCGACTTCGCCGGTGTTCCGCACGCCGCGCTGCAGCGGCGGCAGTCCCTGTGACTTCATCCAGCGCTCCGCCGCCCCCATGCTCTTCGTGCGGTAGAGCGCCTGGAATGGCCCGGGGCCGCGGCGCTCGAGCGCGTCCGAAGCCGGGCCCGCAGCATACGGCTGCACGACGCCGAGGCCCGTCGGGCCGATCTGAAAGACGGCCATGTTGGACATGATCACCGTTCCCTTCGTAATGGCCGGCTGCGGCATGCCGAGTACCCTCGCGTAGAGCGCCGCAGCGCTCTCGATGTCGTCGCTCACAATATAAGTACGCTCCAATGTATACACCGCGTTGGGATGCGACGGTGCAGCGCCTCTGCGCTCCGCCAGCGGCGTCAGATGCTCGATGAAGAAAATCGGCAGTGGATTCCGCGGTCCCGGCACCGCCATCCGCCACCTGAGTTCCTGCCCGGACTGGGTGACGCGTCTCCCCTCGGCTGCGTCGCTCACGTCCACGCCCCGCGCGCGCATCGCCGCCACATCGGCCGCGAGATCGTCGCTCTGCACGACGACGTAACGGATGCCGCCGCCGGCCGCGATGAAGGCATCGAGACCGGCGACCCAGCTCCCCGCCCGTCTCGCCGCGGCCTGCTGCTCGGCCGGATCGCGGATCGCGAGCAGCTCGACGTAGTCCGCCTCGTTGAATGCGATGGCATTGTGCGTACCCATGCCCGGATGCTCGCCCCCGGGATGGACGTCGAAGCCGAGCCTGCGATACTGCTGCGTCGCTCGCTCGAGGTCGGGAACGGCGATGACAACGTGATCGATGCGCGTGAACATCAACGTACTCCCTAGTGAAACCGCGTCAAACGAAACATTCCGATATCGAAGCGCGTGCGGCCTTCGAGCGCGAGGTCGGCCATGATCTCGCCGACCACGCTGCAGAATTTGAAGCCGTGGCCCGAGAAACCGGCGGCGATCGCGACCTGCGGATGACCGGGATGAAAATCGATGATGAAGTGCTCGTCCGGCGAATTGGTGAAGAGGCACGCCTTCATGTCGAGCGCCGGACCGTCTGCATCGGGAAAATAGCGCCGGATCGCCTCGCGCACTACCGCCTCGTCTTCGGGGCGGCACGCGCGTTCCATGCGATCGGGATCCACGCGCTCGCACCGATGATGATACTTTCCGATCTTGAAACCGGGAACGCCGTACACCGGGAATCCGTAGAAGCGCCCTTCCTCGGCTTCCATGTTGAAGACCGGAAAAGCGCCGAGCGCGAAGCGTTCGGGCTTGAGCGGCGCCGTCCAGATCAGGACCTGCCGCTCGGGAACGGCGAGCTCCTGCAACTGCGGCGCCAGTGTTCGGGCCCACGCACCCGCGCAGATCACGAGCCTGCGAGCACGATACGTATCCCGCGCGGTCGTGACGGCGACCTCGCCGCCTTCGGCCGCCCACGATAGCACTCGTTCGCCGGTTCGCACTTCAGCGCCCAGCTTGCGCGCGGCGGCGACGTGCGCCAGGATGCAACGCTCCGGCAGGAGAAACCCGGCGTCCGGCTGAAGCACCGCGACCATCGCCCGCGGCAGCCGATAGCCGGGATGGCGCCGCGCCAGTTCCACGGCATCCACGACTTCGTGATCGAGGCGATGAATCGAACAGGATTCGAGCGCGCCCTTTACCGTTGCGCTCTCCCGCGCGCCGGCGTCGATGCCGCCCGTGATGATGAGGAGCCGTTCCCCGGCCTCCGACTCGAGCTCGCGCCACAACGCGTACGCGCGGCGGAGCAGCGGCACGTAATCGGGATGCTCGGCGTAGGCGAGCCGGATGATCCGGCTCACGCCATGGGACGAGCCCATTTCATGCGGTATGGAGAAGCGCTCGAGCCCGAGCACGCGCGCGCCGCGCCGCGCAAGGTGGTAGACGGCGGCACTCCCCATGCCGCCGACGCCGATGACGATCGCGTCCTGCACCAAGGCATACTCCGGCCGTTCATGTCCGGCTGGCAGTATACCCGCGTGCGATCGGGGTTTAAGTCAGGAAAAGCGCGAGGACGAACGAGCTCAGCACGATGCCCGCCGAAGTAAAGTACAGCTTCGTGGCGGCGTCGCTGAGGCGATCTGCAGGATCCATGAGACGAACGATGCGAACTACCATTTGCTCTGGAATTTCGAGCCGGCGCGGTCAGTCCAGCCGTAGATCATCACGTTGTTCACGCACTCGCTGTAGGGCTCCTGCGTCTCCGCGGTAAGCCCGTAGCCGCCCCAGTTGTCGGTTCGGAGCTGCCCCTCCGGCAGCTCGCCGCGGTCGGCGCGGTCTGCGAGTTCGTTCAAAAGCTTCGCCAGCCGCCGCAGCCCCGCCGCATCCCCGTGAATGTAGAGCTGCTCCTTGTCCGGCCCGAGCTCGAAGGTCAGAAGGTCGTCGTTGGTCCAGATCATGGCACGATCTCCCTTTTTTGAGCGCCCATGATGGGAAAGACCCGCCAGCGCTGCCATGACATAGTGCACAGACGCGCGTATCGCGCCGCGCGGAAGTGACAAACTTCACGTTTTTCGCGGGGCAGTGGCTACATGCGCCACAGCAGCTTCGCGAACCAGGCGCGCTTCACCTCGGGCAACACGCCGGGCGCGCCCCATTCCTGATGTCCGGGATCGAAGAGGTTCTGGGCGGTGAGCGAGAGCTCGAACTCGCGCGTCGGTTTCCACGCGATGCGCGCGTCCACCGCCGTATAGTCGGGCACGTTGCGCGAATCGCCGACATGGCGGATACGAACGTCGAATTCGTGCCGGGGCGTCAGGTTGAACGAGGAGCCGAGCTGCCACCAGTACGACGGATCGTTCGGCGACGCGTTCGTCCCGCCCGGATTCGCGCTGCCCGGATCGAGCGAGAAGCGCTGGCGCAGTTTCACGCCGCCGGCGGTGAGGCGCCACGCCGGCATGACGCGCCAGCTCCCCCACGCTTCGATGCCGTCGAGCCGGCTGTTCAGTCCGTTTTCGAGCACGATGCCGCCGGAACGCGGCTCGGTGGTGCGCAGGCGGTCGAAATCATGATGGAAGACCTGTACGGAGTACGAGAGCGTGCGGGTCAGTTGTGCACGATATCCGACCTCATACACATTCACCGTCTCGGACTTGAAATGCGGGCCGCCGGCGATGGCAAACGGCGGCGTGAGCGGAACGAAGAACTCGCGGTCGATGCGTGCCGGCGTGCGCACCGCGCGCGTCGCGGCCGCCCACAGCATGCGCTGCGGCGCGAAGCGCCACGCGAGCCGAGCATTCGGCAGCACCTCCCATCCGGTGTAGTCGTTGTGCTCGACTTTGAGGCCGCCGGTGACATCGAACTGCGGCGTGACCGAGAACGTATCCTGAAGGAATATATGCGCCCGATGGAGGTCGCGGGTATCGGGCACGAATCCCAGCAACGGTGTCAGATTGCGCAAGTCGTCGCGCAGATAGCGGTAGCCGAGGCCCCATAGCAGCCGGTGACGCTCCCCGGCGCGAAAACCGTGGTTCAGCTCGACATCGAAGGTGTCGAGGTGCTCGCGGATGGCACCGGGCTGGTCGCGCTCCACGCGGTCGTAATAGACCTGGACGTGGAGCCGGCCCTCGTCCCCGAGGGACTTGCCCCAGCGCCCGATGAGATTCGCTCCGGCGAGATCGCGCGAGCCCCCCGTCGCCTGCTCGATGTCGTTGCGATAGACGTCGCCCTGGAGGGTGAAATTCGAGGCGGCCGCATGCCAGTCCGCACGAAAGCCCGCCTGTCCCGATTCGAGGCCGTCCATGAGTGGCGTGCCGTTGGGAAAACGCGAGTTCTGGCGCACGTTCCGCGTGCCGTACACCCGGTAGTGTCCACTGGTGCCGATCGCGCCACCGTAGCGCACGGACGCTGCCGCATCGCGATTGCCCCCGCCCACGGCGACGAGCGGTCCCTGGGTATCGCGCGCCCGCTTCGTGATGACGTTGATGATGCCGTTGACGGCATTCGCTCCCCACTCGGTGCTGCCGGCGCCGCTGATCACTTCGATGCGGTCCACGTCTTCCAGCATCACCTGCTGCGCTTCCCAGAACACGCCCGAGAAAAGCGGCGAATACACGGTGCGCCCGTCGATCATGACGAGCAGCTTGTTGATGAGGACGCTCGTGCTGTAGAAGCCGCGCGCGCTGATCGCGTACTGCGCAGCGTCGGTACGCGCGACAAGAAGATTGGGCGCAAGCCGCAGCGCTTCGGGCAGGCTTGTCACGCCCGAGCGACGGATCTCCTCGCCGGTGATGACGTAGATCGCCGCGGGCGCGGTGAGCAGCGGCTCCTCGCGAAGGGATACCGAAGTGACGACGACGTTGGTGAGCTGCTCGAGGTCGAGATCAACGAGTTCTTTTCCCGGTGGAACACCGGCGATGGCGGGGGAATCTGCCCAGACCGGACTGGCCCCGTATACGAAGGCCAGAGCGGACGCAATCAGCGCTCTTTCCGCCCGGCCCGATGGTCTCAAGCCTGCGCGTACAGAAGCGGGCGCGTGTCCCAGCCTTCTTCTCATTATGTGCTCCCATAACCCTCCCCGGTTGCAGGAACCTGTTGTACCGCATCGCTTATTCTGTCGCGTCCTCCGACATGACGCACTGTCGCATCACGAAGCTCGGCGGCGCGCCGCGAATACTATCACAATGCCGATCATTTGCGATAAGCCAACGGGGCTAGAACAGCGAGCGGACCATCCCGCCGTCGGCGCGCGGCGCGCTGCCGTTGACGGCGGATGCGAGCGGCGAGCAGAGGAACGTCACCACTGCCGCGATTTCTTCCGGCCGGGCCCAGCGTTGCAGCAGCGAAGTACGGCCTTCGCCTTCCGCGAAATACGCCCTGCTCATCTCCTCCGGCGTGGAGTTCTCGATCTGCGCCATCTGGTGCATGAACGCGTTGACGCCGTCGGTCCACGTCGGCGCAACCTGAACCGTATTGACGGTCACGCCGGTGCCGCGCGTGCGCTCGGCCAGGCTGCGCGCGATCGACACCATCGCGGTCTTGGTCATGGCGTAGTGCGCCATCGACGGATTGGGCTTCGAACTCTGGTCGGAGCCGATGAAGACGATGCGCCCCCACCCGCGCTCGAGCATGGGCGGCATCAGCGCGCGCGACATGCGCACCGCGCTCATCACGTTCAATTCGAACATCGCCTGCCAGTCCGCGTCTTCGATGTCGAAGAACTCCTTCACCGTAAACATACCGGCGTTATTCACCAGCACATCGATCGGGCCGTCGCGAAGCGCGAAATCGATAAGCCTCCGGGCGCCTTCAGCCCGGGACAGGTCGGCCGCGCATCCCGCCGCCGAGCCGAGCCGCGCGATCGCGCGCACCGCCTCTTCCACCCGCGTCGGATCGCGTCCGTTGATGATCACTCGGGCGCCTTCGGCGGCAAGCGCTTCGGCGATCGCGCGACCGATGCCGAGCGTGGAGCCGGTGATCACTGCGCGCTTCCCTGCGAGTCCCAAGTCCATGTCGTCCCTTGATTTGCCGTGCGTGGTGCGGCAAGTATTACATCTTTGGGGGGTACGAGAAAAAAGGATGCGGCGAACTGGCCACCGCATCCCTATCGGCCACCTCGCAGGCGACCGCCGCCGGAGAAGGAGGAGGGTTCCCCGGCGCAAGCTGACTTGCGACCCTTGATTGGATCCGCACCTCCTTATACCGTGGAGACCGGGCGCCGGTACTGATTCAGATCAAAAACCGCGTCGGGCCTACCTGACCGGGCCGCGTGTGCCGCCCAGTTCCGGAAAGTCGGCGGTGCCCGGCGTCCCGGCGCGCAACGCCGCAAGCCTGCGTTTCATGCTTTCGATTTCGACCACCTGGCTCGCGATGATGTCCTCCGCGAGTCGGCGCGTGGCGGGGTCGCGCCCGTGAACGAGCAGGAGCCGTGCCATCTCGACCGCCCCTTCGTGGTGGGCGATCATCATCGCGAGAAAATCGAGGTCGGGACTTCCGCCGTAGCCCGGCGCGTGCATGTCGTCCATCATCTTTTTCATGCCCGCGTTCATTTCGCGCACGAACTGCGCGTATTGCTTGTCCGGCTGGGTCGATGCCACGGGCGATTTCGCGGGCGAATGATGCTGGTGGCCCGTCTGTGCAATCGCCGGCGCCGCGAGCAGTAAAAGCGCCAGGAGCCACGTGCGCATCGTTCGCCTCCTAGGCGGTCTGCCCCTTGTATCCGGGGCGCACGTACACCAGATTGATGCTCTTCTTGTTCCGCAGCTCTCCGGACGGCAGCTTGAGCGCGCCGAGCGGGATCTGCGCGATGAACTTGGGATTGAACGGATCGGATACGTCGAACGCGGTGCAGCAGGTCTGCCCCGCATTGGGCGTGCCGGGCAGCTCGTCCTGCTCGTGCGCGATGTAGAGCAGATCGTTCGCGGGATTGGTCCAGATGCCATGCGCTTCGCGGGCGCGCGAGAAGAACGTGCCGACGACCTTGCGGCTGCCCGGCGCCGCGCTGTGATCGATGATCGCGATCTGGCTCGCGGCGACTCCGCCCGGCCCGTTGTCGTCCACCCGCGCGAGGCTCGCATAGACCACGCTGCCGCCGCGGTTGCGGACGAATTCGACGTGGTTGGGCCGCGCAAGCTTCCCGAGCGGCACGCTATCGAGCAGCGCAAACGGCTCGGCGGTGGAGCGGGCGGACACCGCATCCGCGAGCTTGTGCGAAAACCACACTTCCTTGCCATCAGGGGTCGTCTTGAGGAAGGGCGTGAAGCCCGGCTTGTCCTGTGCGGCGATGTCGAGGGTTACGAGCCGCTCGGGCCGCGAGTAGCCGCGTACATCGCGGTTCACGCGAAACACATCGACTTTCGAAACCTTCTGGCTGGCGACGAACGCAAGGTTGCCGCCGGCGTCGAACCACACCTGCGCCGGCCCGTTGATGGTGTTGACGAACCGCAGGACAGCGCCCGCCTCCACGCCGCCCGCCTGCTTGACCGCACGCTCGACGTCGAGGATGGCGATGCGATCCTCGCCGCGCAGCGTCACCCACAGCTCCTTGCCGTTACGCGTGAAGGTCGGCTCGTGCGGCTCGCGTCCGACCAGGATGCCGCTCGACAAGCGCTCGGCATTCGTCGTATCGCTCGCGTGCGGATTCGGGACGTTGCCGATCACTTTCTTCGCCACCGCATCGATCAGGTACACGTTGCTCGTGCCCCGCCCGCTCGTCGCAAGCATGCGCCCGTCCGGAGACGGCACCGCGCCGTGCGCATCGATGCAGCCGTGGTAGAGCGGCTTGTGGATCATCGCCGCGTGCGTTGGCATGACGCCCGCGGTCACCAGCCGGAAAGGCGGGCGCGGATCCTCGTCGAAGCTCGTGAGATTGATGGTGGTTTCGACCGCATTGCCGCGCGGATCGATGACCGATATCGTGTTCGAGTCCTCGTTCGTGATGTAGACCCGGTCGCCTGCTTCGATGCTGCCGCTTCCCGACTGCGCGTGGGTGGCTCGCGCGCCGAACGCGCTCGCGGCAATGCCTGCTGCGGTCATCTTCAGAAAATCGCGTCTCGTCTGGCTCAAATCGATCTCCTCGTAGCGGTTGGGAATTGACGGGTAAACGAAGCAAAGCGCGCGGAAATTCCATCCGTTCAGTTCAATTCGTCGTCCTTCCAGTACTTCGTGCCCTTGACCGTCGCCTGCAGCGCGAGACCGGCTTCGGTCAACTGGTAGATCGTGATGTTGTCGATCACCACCTCGCCTCCGACCGCGCCACCGCGGTCGGAGGTCTTGGCGGCGGCATCGGCCTGCGCACCGAATTCCCACCCGCTCGAGATGAAGCGCTCCAGGGTTCGTCGGTCGTGGAAGACGAAGACGGCACGGAAGTCCTTGACGCCCAACCCAAGGCCGATCCCGACCTCGCCCATCTTCATGTACACGTCGCGCCCGGTCCTGTTGTCGCGCACGACGCCGTAGCCGCCGCCGAAGCTCGCGAGAATGATGTTCACGTTGGCATTGCTGAAGACGGCATAGCCGGGTGACGACTGGATCTGCGCTCGCGTGCCCGGCTTGACCTTGTAGAGCTTGGCCAGCACGTCCTGCCGCATCGACTGAACCGCCTGGCGCTTTTCTTCGGGCGTGCTGCCGCCCGTGGTGGCACAGGCGGAGAGTAAAGCAATGACCGCAATCGACGTGCAAGTGACGAAACGCTTCATGGTAAGGCTCCCCGGGATAGCCGTTATCCCGCCATCATAGCGTGCAGGGCGCACGGCGGCACGGAGTAACAGGATAGAATGCGACGAAGCCCTGCGCGACAGGGCTACGCAGGGCTCCAGACTGCGGCCACGGGCCGTGGCCGGATGATGTCACGCTCTCGTGACGCGGCCGGATGATCGCCGGCTCGATGCTGTCAATGCGGGCGCGCCTTCCTCGATAGATCGGCCCTCCTTTCTGTCAGACCTTGTGCACGTCCACGGTGAGCTTGTCCTTGACGGCCGACTCCACTTCGTCCAGGAACTGCCGGTACACCGCGCCGCCGGCCGCGAGATCCTCGTGCCGGATTTCGGCGTCGATCGACCCGAGTCCGTTCCAGATCATGAGGTGATGCATGCCGTGCACCGGCGTCACGCGGCCGCCGTCCCACAGGATGTCGATCGCTTCACCACAACGGGCGTGAATGTCCTTTACCGCTCGTGCCAGCAGATCCTGATAGGCAAAGAAATCTTCGGTCGTCATGACAGCCGCCTCGCTGCGGGGAGGGCGGGAGCCGGTCTGAACGCCTGCCTGTTCTCTCCGTGTGTGCCGCCTGTTCGCCCTCCGTTTACAAGGTTACTCCGGCGACCGGGGCCGTCTTTGACCTGGCGCAAACTTTTGCGGCCGGGCGCGCGACGCCTAGTCGAGCTGCTGCATCGCGGACTCGAGGATGATCTTGCGGTACTTTTCGGTGTCGCGGCGCACGCGCTCGGAAAACTGCTCGGGCGTGCTGCCGACCACTTCGAAGCTCACGGTCGTAAAGCGCTCCTTCACGTCGGGAAGGCTCACGATGCGCGCAATTTCGCGCCCGAGCGCCTGCACCGTGGCGGGCGGCGTCTTCGCCGGCGCGAACACGCCGACCCAGAACTCGACCTCGTAGCCCTCGAGCCCGCTTTCCGCGACGGTCGGCGTGTTCGGCAGCTGCGGAATGCGGCGCGCGCCCGTCACGCCGATCGGCTTGAGCTTGCCTGAATCGATGGGGCCCTTGAGGCTGGAATAGAGCGTCAGAAGCAACTGCGATTCGTTCGCCATGACCGCCGCGACCGCCGGCGTGCCGCCCTTGTAAGGGATGTTGGTGAGATCGATCCTGCCCTGCATCTTGATGAGGTTGCCGGCGATCTCGCCGGTCGCGCCGGCGACGGCGATGTTGAGCTTGCCGGGCACGCGCCTCGCTTCGGCGATCAGTTCCCTCACGTTGTTGGCCTTCACCGAAGGATGGGCGACGAGCACCAGGCTGCCGAAGATGACCTCGCTGATCGCGGTGAAATCCTTCACCGGGTCATACGTCGGGTTCTTGTAGAGCGTGGCGTTCACCGCGTGGGTCCCGGAGTTTCCGACCGCGAGCACGGTGCCGTCCGGCACGGCGCGCGCGACGTACTCGGAGCCCGTCACGCCGTTCGGGCTCGGACGATTCTCGACCACGACCGCCTGGCCGATCGTTTCACTCAACTTGGGGCCGATCACGCGTGCGACGAGATCGTTGGGCCCGGCGGCGGCGTTCGGAACGACGATTCTCACCTGCTTGGCCGGAAGCCCCGCCGCCTGACCGAGCGCCATGGCGGGACACAACGCCAGGCCGGCGAGCGCGACAAGGACGGGAGCGGGGTGACGTTGGGCGAACATGTGCGAACCTCCTCGGTTGTAGCAGGTGCGGACATTATGCCATCCGGGCGCAAGACAGCGTGCGACAGGTTTGGGGTAAGATGCGGCACACATCCCGAACGCACTCATCGGTGGCGTCGCTCGCGCTCCAGAGATTTTCCAACATCCGCCGCGAAGAGATCGGCCCGGCCTTCGTCGCCGGCCTTTTCTTCTTCTGCGTGCTGACCGCGCTCATGGTGGTGCGGCCGGCGCGCGAGGCGCTCGGCATGCAGCGCGGCATCGAGGCGATTCGCTGGCTCTTCATCGGCACGGTCATCGTCACGCTCGCGGTGAATCCGGTTTTCGCCTGGCTCGTGAGCCGGTATCGCCGACTGGTGTTCATCGCAGCGACGTATCTCTTTTTCGCTTTCGGCCTCATCGCCTTTTACGCACTCCTCGTCCTCGCGCCCGCCGCCATCGGCGAGCGCACCGGACAGGTGTTCTACGTGTGGTTCAGCGTATTCAATCTGTTTGCGACGATGCTCTTCTGGGCGCTCATGGCGGACCGCTTTACGCTCGAGCAGAGCAAGCGGCTGTTCGGCGCCATCGCGCTCGGCGGGACGCTCGGCGCGATTTTCGGGCCGTGGCTTGCGAGCATGCTCGCGAAGCCGCTCGGTGCACCGGCGCTGCTGCTCGTTTCGGCGGCCTTTCTGACACTCGCGATCCTCGCCGCGTGGTGGATCACGCGCCTTCGAACGGATAGAAACGCCGCAACAGCCGACCGGGCGAATGCCCGGCCGGCGGAAAGCGAGCATACGGTGATCGGCGGGAGCGCATGGGAGGGATTTCGGGCGGTACTCCGCTCCCCCTATCTCCTCGCGATCTGCGGTTACGTGCTGATCCTCGCCGTCATGGTCACCTTCGTCTATTTCACGCGCCTGCAGATGGTCGCCGCCTTGAGCCCGGAGGTGAACACGCGCACCGCGACCTTCGCGCAAATCGACATGATTTCCCAGATCGCGACGCTCGTGTTGCAGGCGATCGTGACCGGGCATCTCATGAAGCGGCTCGGCGTGGCGGTAACGCTTGCTCTCCTCCCGATCACGGTGGCGCTCGGTTTCATCGGGCTCGCAATCGTCGGCACGCTCGCCGCGCTCATCGCCTTCGAAGCGACGTTCCGTGCGGTGCAGCGCGGCGTGATGCGTCCCGCGCGCGAAACGCTCTTCACCGTCGTGCCCCGCGCCGACCGCTACAAGGCGAAGGCGTTCATCGACACCTTCGTCTACCGCACGGGCGATGTCGTGGGCGCGCAGGCCGAAGGACTCCTCGGGCGGCTCGGCATGGGACTTGCCGCGCTCGCGGCGTTTGCGGCGCCGCTCGCCGTGGTGTGGATGGCGCTCGGGATATGGCTCGGCCATGCGCAACGCAAGCGCGCGGGAGATGCGGAATGACGACGCGACGCGAGTGGATTCGGACAATGCTGGGAAGTGCGGGCATGCTCACGCTCGACCCCGGCAGGCTTTTCGCTGCCGAAGCGAAGAGTGCCCCCCTCATCACGCGCGCCATCCCGAAGACGGGCGAGCGGCTCCCCATCATCGGCCTGGGCAGCTCCGCGACGTTTTCTCAGGTCGCGCGCACGGAAGACGTGACGGCGCTGCGCGAAGTCATGTCGCGCATGGTAGAGATGGGCGGCCGCGTGTTCGATACCGCGCCGGGCTACGGTGCGTCCGAAGAGGTCGCCGGAAAAATCGCACAGGAGCTCGGCATCACCGAGCGGCTTTTCTGGGCGACCAAGCTCAACGTGGCGCGCGGCGGTGGAAGCGCCGATCCGGCGGCGGCGCGCGCACAGCTCGAGACGTCGTTCAAGCGCGCCGGCAAGCGGGTGATCGATCTCGTCCAGATCCATAACATGGGAGACGTGCGCACGCAGCTTCCAATCCTGCGCGAGTACAAGGACAAGGGTCGGCTGCGCTATATCGGCGTCACCACCACTTTCGAGAGCCAGTACGAGGCCCTCGTGGAAACGATGCGCAAGGAGCCGCTCGATTTCATCGGCACCGATTACGCGATCGACGAGCGCCACGCCGAAGACGCCATACTCCCGCTGGCGCAGGAAAGAGGGATCGCGGTCCTCGCCTATGCGCCGTTCGGCCGTCGCCGCCTCTGGAGCCGCGTCGCAGGACGCAACCTCCCCGACTGGGCGAGTGAATTCGGTGCCACGACGTGGGCGCAGTTTTTTCTCAAGTTCGTGGCGAGCCATGCGGCGGTGACCGCGGTGACGCCGGCGACGAGCCGCGCTTCCAACATGGCTGATAACATGGGAGCCGCCGTCGGACGGCTGCCGGACGCGGCGATGAAGAAGCGGATGATCGCGCTGCTGGAAAGTCTCTAAGAGGGGCCAGGTTCGTATTCGTGTCGGGGCACCCCGAGAGGGTCACACTCTTTCGGCATCTTCGGCATAAATCGGCGCATTCGGGTGTTTACCGCACGGGCACATCGGTCATGAAAGGACATACGCCATGAAACAGAACCGTCGCAACTTCCTCAAAATCGCCACAACGGCCACCGCTCTGGGAGCCTTTCCGCTCGCAATGCGCAGCGCGGGTGCGACGAGCGACAGGCTCAGGATCGGCGTGATCGGTTCCGGGCGCATCGGCAGCACCCTGGGCGGCGTCTGGGTGAAAGCCGGGCACGAAGTGATGTTCTCTTCGCGCACGCTCGAGAACGACCAGAAGCTCGCGGCGAGCTTGGGGTCCAACGCGCGCGCGGGGACCCCGCGCGAGGCTGCGAAATTCGGGGATGTACTCCTCATCGCCGTGCCCTACCGCGCGATGCCCGATGTCGGCAAGGAATTGGGCGAGCTCGTCAAGGGCAAGATCGTGATCGACGCGGCCAATCCGATCCCCTCGCGCGACGGTGAAATCGCGACCTGGGCGCGCGAGAAAGGCGCGGGCCTCGCTTCCGCCGAGCTTCTTCCCGGCGCCCGCATCGTGCGCGCGTTCAATGCCATCGGCTACGCCCGCATGGGTGCCGCGCACGAGCAGAAAGGTGAACGCATGGGCATGCCGGTCGCGGCCGACGACAGGAAGGCGTACGAAGTCGCGGCGCGTCTGATCCGCGAAATCGGTTACGAGCCGGTGCTCATCGGCGGCCTCGCGATGGGCAAGTACCTCATGCCCGGCACGCCGCTCGCCGGCGAGCGCAAGCCCGAGGAAATCCGCCAGATTGCCGCGACGCTCAAGTAACGCCGTCCCGCGCATCCCAACCGACGCAGCGACCCGCCGACCACATCCCAACACGAAGCCATCGTCTATTGCCAGAGCGGCACGCGAGCCTCGAGCGCGAGCGCAGGGAAACGACGAGCAGGTAGCACCCGCTCTCACGAGCTGCGAAACGAGACGTCTGCGATCCAGTTGCGCTGCCGGCGCGCGAGCCGCGGCCCTTCGCCTTCCCCGTCGAAGCTCGTCGGCGCCCGGCGGATGAGCGCGGGATCGACGCCTTCGAAGGTATTGACGTTCACGACGCCGTAAACGCGTCCGTCGATCAGGCTCGTGACCACCGGCACGACGCCGCAGCGCGTGCAGGTGTGGAACTCCGCGGTGCGCGTGCCGAACATGTATTTCGATACATGCGCGGGATCGTGCACCGACACCGTGAGCGCCCCTTCGGGAGAGGAGGTCCACAGCCCGCCGTGCTTGACGCAGAAGGAACAGGTGCACGCGCGCGCCTGGATTTCGCCGGGGTCGGGTTCCCAGCGCAGCTCAAACGCGATGTTGCCGCAATGGCACTTGCCGTGGATGACCATGCGACGCCGTCCGTCTGGTGTGGGTGTGCTGACCAGCGAAGTATAGAGGATTATCGCCGCGATCGAGGCAGTGCGCCGTTCGAATGGCGGCGCGCGGACGAGCGCGATCCACGCTTGACGGTCACCGGGCGATCTCCATTCGGAAGCGTTTTCGATTGCTCGGCAGCCGGGTGCGTGCGTGAGACATTCGGAGAGATGCACCACAGCATATAAGTTGGCAGAGGCATCGTTCGCTCGGTCCTTCCCGCGCAATATAGCGATCCTTCGTTTCAGAAGTGTTTCCGACGGGCGGCGCTTTGTAACGATCCGGCGCTCCGCGGTCGGGTTCACCCCATAGTCGAACGAGGCGGCGCAAGTTCGACACATCGGCTGCTCCACGATCGTCGCGCACATCTGTTACACGGCTGAAACAAACTGCTTCCATTCCGGAATCGGGGAGAAACGCATGCGTTCTAGAGTAACGCCCTGTGATATTCATCTCGGAACGGAGGCAATCGCGCATGAAGGCGGCAGTGAAGGATTCTGCGGGCTACGAAGTGAGCGGAGCGACGGCGGAAAGCCTCGCGCTTCTCGAACAGGCGCTGCACGAGCTGCGCTGCTACATCGGCGACCCGGTCGCTACGGTGAACCGGGCACTCGAGAGCGCCCCCGGGCTCCTGATGGGGCACGTGCTCAAGGCGTATCTCCATCTCCTCGGGACCGAGCCGGCGGGGCTGCCGGTCGCCCGCGAGGCGTATCGGGCCGGCGCCCGCCTCCCCGCGACGGAGCGCGAGCGCTGGCATCTGCACGCCATCGGCGAGCTGACGGCTGGTCGCTGGCGCGCAGCGGGCCGCATCCTCGAGGATCTGAGCATCGAATACCCGCGCGATGCGCTGGCGCTGCAGGTGGGCCACCAGATCGACTTTTTCACCGGCGACTCGCGCATGCTGCGCGACCGGGTCGCGCGCGCGCTGCCGGCGTGGAGCCGTTCCGTGCCCGGCTACCACGCGGTCCTCGGCATGCATGCCTTCGGCCTCGAGGAGACCGGAGACTACCGGCGCGCCGAAGCGCAGGGCCGCGCGAGTCTCGAGCTCGAACGGCGCGACACGTGGGCGCAGCACGCGGTGGCGCACGTGATGGAGATGCAGGAGCGTCGCCGCGACGGTATCGCCTGGATGCGTGCGGATCCCGACGCGTGGTCGCGCGACAGCTTCTTCGCAGTCCACAACTGGTGGCATCTCGCCCTCTTTCACCTGGGGCTCGACGAAATCGAGGAGGTGCTCGCGCTCTTCGACGGGCCGATCTACGGAGCGAAGTCGGGCGTCGTCCTCGACATGATCGACGCCTCAGCCCTCCTCTGGCGGCTCCACCTTCTGGGCATCAACGTCGGCGAGCGCTGGCATGCGGTTGCGGACAACTGGGCGCCCATCGCGACCGCGGCCAATTATGCGTTCAACGACATGCACGCGATGATGGCTTTTGTCGGCGCCGGCCGCGACGGTGAAGCGCGCGCGCTGCTGGAGGCGCAGCGCGCCGCGTTGGAGACACCGGGCGACAATGCAAGCTTCCTGCGCGAAGCCGGGTGCGCCGCGACCGAGGCGATCCGGGCCTTCGGCAACGAGGATTACGAAACGACCGTCCGCCTGCTGCGTCCGATCCGCAGCTACGCGCACCGCTTCGGCGGCAGCCACGCTCAACGCGACGTGATCGATCTCACGCTGCTGGAAGCGGCGCGCCGCGCCGGCCAGATGCGGCTTGCCGCCGCGCTCGCCGCGGAGCGTTCCGCCGTCAAGTCCGAAATTCCGTTTTCTCCCGTTGCGGCGGTGAGCAAGGTTGCGCGCCGCCAAGGATGCTGGCCATCATGAACACCCGATTCGCTTATGCGGCCGCGTCTCCGAAGGTACCCACGCTGCGTCCCGTTTCGCGCGATGACGCCGCACCGCTCGGTGCGATCTGCTACACCGCCTTCAAGACGATTGCGGAGCATCATGCGTTTCCGCCCGATTTCCCGAACCCGGACGTGGCAGCGGAGTTGATGGAGCACATGATTTCGCGCGACGACGTTTACGGCGTCGTTGCGGAGATCGATGGAAGCATCGTCGGCAGCAATTTCCTGTGGAAGGACGGCGCCGTCGCCGGCGTCGGTCCGATCACCGTCGACCCCGCCGTCCAGAACGGCCGGATCGGACGGAGCCTCATGGAAGCGGTGCTCCAGCATGCGCGCGACCAATCGATCTCCGGGGTGCGCCTGGTGCAGGCCGCCTATCACGCGCGATCGCTTTCGCTCTATACCAAGCTCGGCTTCGTCGCACGCGAGCCGCTGTCGGTCTTTCAGGGCACGTTGCGGGGCGCCACCATCGTAGGCAGGACGGTTCGGGCGGCGACGCCGTCAGACCTCGAAACGGCGAACGATCTGTGCCGCCGCATCCACGGCCACGCGCGGGCAGCGGAATTGCAGGCAGCGCTCGAGCGCGGCACGGCGATGGTCGTGAAGCGCGGTGCCCGCGTCACCGGCTACACCACCGGCATCGGCTTTTTCGGTCATGCCGTGGGCGAGACCGATGAAGACCTGCAGGCGCTGATCGCCGCCGCGCCCGCCTTCGCCGGGCCAGGCTTGCTCGTTCCCACGCGCAATGCCGCGCTCATGCGCTGGTGCCTGCGGCACGGACTGCGCATCGTGCAGCCGATGACGCTGATGACGATGGGACCGTACGAGGAGCCGAAGGGCGCCTTTCTCCCTTCGGTCCTCTACTGATGTCCCAAATCAATGTTCAGCTTGAACGTACGGAGGACACGATGAGTGCGTACTTCTTCGTCGATGTGCTGGAAGTGACCGATCCCGACAAGCTCGCGCGCTACCGCGAGCGCGTACTGGCGACGGTGGAACGCTATGGCGGGCGCTATCTCACCGTCGGCGGGCGTGTCGATTCCGTCGAAGGCGGCTGGCAGCCGGCATTTCCGGTGATGATCGAGTTTCCGAGCCTCGAGCAGGGCCGCCGCTGGTACGATTCCGACGAATATCGCCCGCTCAAGGCGCTGCGCCTCGCGGCGATGAAGGGCAACGCCTGCTTCATCGAAGGCACGCCGTTCCGGACCTCCGAGCCTGAACGCGCGGCGGCCTGAATCACCGTCACACCGCTGCGGCGGGCTTCGTGGCGCGGATGAAAGCGCTCATGAACCTCCCGGCGACGTGCGGCGCAATTGCTTCGACATCGACGCCGTGCGCGGCGAGGAACTGGCGCGCGTCTTCGATGTCGTAGATCCGCGTCGGCTCGATGCCGATGCGCTCGAATCCGGCCGCGCGCAGCTTGGCGGTGTACTCGGCATCGCTCAGGGCGCCGGCGATACATCCGATCCACAGCTCGACGCTCCTGCGTATGGCAGCGGGAACCTCGCCAGTCACCACGACGTCGGAAACGGCGAAGCGCCCGCCGGGCTTCAACACGCGAAACGCCTCGCGCAGCACGCGATCCTTGTCCGCCGAGAGATTGATCACGCAGTTGGAAATGACGACGTCCACCGAGTTGTCGGGCAGCGGGACGTTCTCGATTTCGCCTTTGAGAAACTCCGCATTGGGCACCTCCGCCTTGCGCTGATTCTCGCGCGCGAGTGCGAGCATGTCGTCCGTCATGTCGAGCCCGAAGACCTTTCCGGTCGGGCCGACGCGCCGCGCGGAGAGAAGCACGTCGATGCCGCCGCCCGAGCCCAGGTCGAGCACCACTTCCCCGGGCTTGAGGTCCGCCAGCGCTGCGGGATTGCCGCAGCCGAGCGAGGCGCGCATCGCCGCTTCTGGAACTTCACCGCTTTCCTGCGCGCTGTAGAGTCCCGACGTGATGGGATCGCAGCACGTCTTCAGCTTGGAAGCCGGGCCGCAGCAGGAAGCGCGCTCGCTACGCGCCTCCCGCGCCGCCTGCCCGTATTTTTCCCGGATGACTTCGCGGATCTCTTTCGTGCTCATGCCTGCGCCCCTTCGATTCGACACCCGAATGTTGAGTTTATATGCAACCAGTCTGCCGCGCTTTGCGCCAGGTCAACATGGTCTTCAGTTGAGCCGCCACGGCGCCGCGCCGGCATGGGCCGACGCGTGGAAGGACGAAAGCGGTCATGGATGGCGGAAAGGCTATCGTGAAGCGCACTGGGACCATCGCGGGGACCGCGGCCACCGCGACCATCACTCCCGGCATTGGTATCGCCACCACCACCGCTATCACCACCATCATCACCACTATCACCACCGCTACCATCACTACGCGCCGCGCCGGCACTACTACTATCGCGACCACTCGTACTACTACCCGGCACCGGGCGCGTACGTCGGGACGCCGAGCATCTACTTCTCGTGGTCGAGCGGCTACTGAGTCGCTCCCTACCGCATACGAAGTCGCGCGTGGCGTAAACGGTCTGCGAGGCGTACGCGCGACACCGTAACCTACAGCGGCGTACGCCCGCGGACAGCCCAGGCGCGCGCGATGAGGCTGATCGAGCCGTCCGCCTTGATCGGCAGGCTCAACCGGAGGCGCTCGCGCAATTCGGCGCGGCGCTCTTCCGTCAGGGACATCGCGTATCCCGGTGCGGGCGCCTGGCCGCCGAGAAAAGGCGTCCAGTAATCGTCGAAATTCACGAACCGCGTGGGAACATCGATCGGCACGACTTCAACCTCGCGCAGTCCCGAGCGCCGGAACAGTGCCTCGAGCGGCTCGGGCCGGCAAAGGGTAAAGCGGCGCCCTTCGTCGAGCTCGCTTGCGGCCGGGTCAAGCGCAACCGCAGCGTCCCAGAAATAACGCATGAGCTGCATCTTGTCCGCGTAGTCCCAGACGTAGCCGGCGATGGTGCCGCCGGGGCGCACCACACGGACCGTTTCCTCGACCGCGACCTGCGGCGCGGGCACGAAGTTGAGCACGAGCCCGGAGACCGCAATATCGAAGTGCGCGGCGCCAAACGGAAGCGCTTGCGCATCTCCGACATCGAACATGGCGCGCCGGTCGGTGACACGCGCTCGCGCATGCTCGATGAAGCCGGTCGAGGGATCCACGCCCTTGATGCTGCGCGGCGCTGCAGCGTGAAGTACGGTCTCGCTCAAGGCGCCGGTCCCGCACCCGACATCGATCCAGTCGAGCGTGGGCGCCGGCTTGAGCCAGGCCAGGAACTCGCGTGCGACGAGCCGGCTCCAGCGGCCCACATACGGCTCGTAGAGATCGCCCGCGGCCCAGGTAACCTTGCGATGCGTCGTCACGTCGCACCTCCGACCGAGACGATACTCCGAACCGGCGCGCGACGCGATCGGCCGTCCTCGCCTAGTGGGAACCGGCGAGCTTGAGCGGGATGCCCGCGTCCGACCAGACCTGGCTCAGTCCGCTCTGGAAGTCATCCGCCCGTACGTATCCCGAGACTTCCGTTCCTCAGCGGCGTCTCGGCCTTCGCAGCCGCCTCGAGCGACAGCTTCGCCGAGGTGCCATCGCTCGCCGCTTCCGGCGCTTTCTGACCCAGCCGCTCCGGCCCGAGACTCGGACTCTCCGCGAGCTGCTTGAGTATCGCCGCGCTGCGCTGTCGAGCGAGATCCTGCAGCGCCGATGCCGGCAGCGGTTGCAGTTCGATCAGGCGGCGGTACATCGCTTCGTAGAGCTCCCGATCGGCGCTCGCGCGCCCGACCATCGCAAGCACCGGATTCACTCGTGTCACCTCGCGGCCCTTCTCCTTGCCGAAGGCGGCGGCGAATTGCGCTGCGGCGTCGTCCCGCCCGGTGCGCGCGGCGAGCAGCGCTTCCAGGACGCGCTGCGTCCGCGCCCGCTCGAAAGTGACCGGACCCGGATCTTCGCCGGGCGCGAGCTTGATTTCGAGCTTTTCCGCGATCTCGCGGCGCAAAGCCGCCTCTCGCAGCGCGGCTCCGTCGCGCCCCTCGTGGTACCGCCCCTGAACGACGAGCCTGAGTTGGGGTTTCTTCGACACTGACTCGGCCAGTTTCGAGAGCTTCTCGCGCTCGGGCGGCTGCAGGCGCGCACTGCCGGCCTCGAAGACGATCTCGTCCATCGTTTCGGCGCCGCCGCCGAAAGCCGATGCGAGTGCGCGGAACGGCGCTGTCACGACGCGCCGGATGAGCGTGCGGATCGCCTGCCACACGAGATGCCCGTAGCTGAATTCGGGTTGATCGACATTGCCGCGCACCGGAATTGCAACGTCGATGCGGCCGTTCGAGTCGGTCAGTATGGCGATGGCGAGATCGAGCGGCAGATCGATCGCCGAGGGGCTCTCCACGCGCTCGCCGAGCGTGAACTGCTCCAGCAGGATCTTGTTCTCGCCTTCGAGCTGGCTGTCCTTCACCTTGTATTGCAGATCGAGCGAAAGACGCCCCGAGGCGATCTTCCGCCCCGCGAACGTTACGCTGTAGGGGCTGAGCGGCGTCATGTGGACGTTGCGAAAAATCACGGTGATATCGGTATGCGCCTTGGGCCTGAAAGGACTGATCGTGCCGTCGATCCGCGCGAGGCCGTATTCTTCCACCTGCCCTTCGAGCTGGACGCCCGCGCGGCTTCCCTCATCCGAAGAGAGACCGGTGATGGCACCGCCCAACTCGCGGATTTGCGTGGAAAACGGGAGCACGAGGCTCAAGTCGGCGAAGTCGAGGGCGCCTTTCTCCACGCGCACGCGGCTCACGGCGACCGTGAAGCGCGGCTCGCCCTCCGCGCCCGGGACCCTCGCAGGTGACTCCGGAGAGGGGGGCAGCTGTTCCGGCTTGCGCAGCACCTCTCCCACGTTGAGGGTGCGATCCTTGTTGATCACGATCTTCCCGCCCGGCTCGACGAGATGCACGTCGTCGATCGTGCAGCGGTTGCGCCGGGAGTCGATCCTCAAGCGGTTCGCCGCAAGCTCCTTCCACGACAGAAACCGCTCGCCGCTCGCATCGTTAAGCAGGAGTTCCCCCACGCTCGCGGTGCCGACATAGCTCAGGCCCGCGACGTAGCGTTCGCCACCGCCGCGTCCTTCACCGCTCCAGACTATGCGACCGCTCGCGGAAGCATGGCCCGCCGCGAGCTTGAGCACGGTGTGCTGCGCAAGCAGCGGCTCCAGCGGCTTCAGTGAGAGCTGTGCGACGTCGAGCTTGCCTTCCGCCCGCGCACGCCCCCGGTCGAAGGATCCCGTTGCGCGCAGCGTGCCGCCCTGGCGCACCTTCGCGCTCACGTCGAACTTCAGCGCCGCTTCGGTACGCGAACCGACGTTCTCGAGCACGATCGCGGTATCGGCAAATTCGTAGGCAATGGCAGGCTGCGTTCCGTTATCGCTGACCGAAAGCGCATGCCCTGCCACGGCGAGGCGCGCGATGGAGAAGTCGAAGGGCTCGCCTTCGTCGGGCTTGGGCGTCCTGGCCGCAAACAGTTCGGCAATCGATACCGCGCCGTCCTTTCCGCGTGCGACGCGCGCGGCTCCGCCGCTAAGCTCGATGCTCTCTATCGCCAGGCTGCGCGCTGCGAGATCGAGTCGTCCGCCGCTCGCGCTCGCCTTGTCGAACGCGATGACGGGCGCGTCCGCATCCGTCGAACCGATGCGTGGCTTGCCGAGCTCGAGTGCGATCTTGTCCAGCACGAGCTTGCCGGCCTCACCGGATTCGAGCGAAAGGGCGAGCGACGCTCCTCCCGTGTCAGTCTCGATCAGGAGCGGGCGCCGCCGCGATTCGTCCGCATAGCGCAGTGCCACGTCGTCGAGGCGCACTTCTCCCAGCCCGACACGCCACGTTTCAGCTTGGGGTGGAGCGTTCTTCCTCGCCCGTTGTGATTCGCCTTCATCGTCGACGAATATCTGCTGCCAGTTGGCAACGCCCGATGCGTCGGCGCTGTACACGACACGGCCGCCGCGCGCGCGGAGCGCCGGAAATTGCACCGTCCGCCTGACGAAATCCACCGCGCCGTTGGAGAGGTCGATTTCGGCGAGCGCCAGCATCGGCGCCGTCTCGCCGCGCCGGGTAATCGAAAGATCTTTTGCGCGCAGGGCAATCGCGCTTGCGGCAGCCTGCAGCGCGCCGCCCCCATAGCGCATGTCGTATCGCCAGTCCAATGACAGCGTGCCGGCCGGCTCTTCCAGGAGGAGCTCGTCGCGCAGGAAGTTCCACACGGTCGCGACCCTCAGATCCCGAACCGCGACCTCGCCGCTCGAAGCGATCGGCTGCAGTGTAAGCTTGCCCCGCCACGACAGCGTCGCGCCCGCCGGCAGGCGTGCCTTGAGGATATAGTCCCCGCCGTGCTCGGGGAGTGTCGAGATGTCGTGCAGCTCGAAATCGAGCGCATCGGCGGCGATCTGCGCCGGCGTGGCATCGGATCGGTCGCTGAGCGAAACGGCGCCGCGCGCGATCCCGGCCCGGCGGATCGCGAGACGCGGCAGCTCGCCTTTCTCGCCGGCTTTCGGCTTCGCGGCCGCACGCGTCAGACGATCGACGAGCCGCGCGAGATTGAGTTGCCCCTGGGGATCGATGTCGAGCGCCACGACGGGGTGCTCGACCACGATCTCGTTGAGCGTCCACGCCCTGCGGAAAAGGCTGCTCGCTTCGAGATCGACGAACAGCCGGTCGAATGCCGCCACCGGCGGGTTCTCGCCCTCAGCGAGCTCGAACCCCTTCAGTTCCAGCGTGAGAAGAAATGGATTGACCCGCACTTCCGAAACCGCGGCACGCGCTTGCAGGTTTTCCCCGGCAAAGCGCAGGATCTCGCGCTTGACGAGATACGGGGCGAGAAAGAAACCGGCGAATGCGTAGAGCAGGACCGCGCCGGCGACGATCGCAAACGGCGCCGACAGAAATACGCGCCGCAACCGGGAAACGATTTTGACTCGGGTCACCATCGAAGGGTACGCATGCGACTGGCCAAGTATGACATCAAGGCGTGGAGCCCGCTCGATCCGGACCGATTGATCTTGCAGTCCGTTTGCGTTATGTCAGTACCCTGGGTTCGACGATGCGCTAGTTAAAGGGTTCGATGGGGATGGAGTCCGACCAGATAAAGCGAACGGATCAGGCCGGGATGGACTGGCGTGGCCGCCTGCCCTTCTTTTACGGTTGGGTCATCCTGGGCGGGAGCTTGATCGCACTCGGGCTCACCTACTCCGTGATGTACTCCTTTTCGGTGTTCTACGTGGCACTGCTCGAGGAGTTCGGCTGGGGGCGCGGTGAGGCGGCCGGCATCTATTCCGTCTTCATGATCGTGACCGGGCTCGGCGCCCTGGTGTCCGGCGCGCTCTCCGACCGGTTCGGTCCCGGGCGGGTTCTTGCCGCGGGGGCGCTCTGCCTCGGCGTGGGCCTGCTGCTCGCGAGCCGTACGTCCGCATTGTGGCACCTCTACCTCTCTTTCGGGATCGTCGCCGGGCTCGGCGTGAGCCTTGCCGGGTGGACACCGTGTGCGATCATGGTGAGCCAGTGGTTCTCGGTGCGTCTGGGCCTCGCGCTCGGCATTGCTTCCGGAGGCATCGGTGTGGGCATCATGGCGCTGGTGCCCCTCGTGCAGTTCCTGATCGGAAGCCTCGGATGGCGCAGCGCCTATATCGCGCTCGCCGCCATCGTGTTCGTCGGCCTGCTGCCCATGGGCCTCTTCGTGCTGCGCGGCCGGCCGGAGGACCTCGGCCAGCCACTCGACGGCATCGAGCCCGGAACCGCGCATCTCCAGCGCACCGGCAAGCCGCGCACACGCAAGGAGGTGCACGTCGTGGATGCGGAGTGGGCAAATCGCGCCTGGACGGTGCCGATGGCCGTCAAGACCATGCGCCTGTGGCTGCTCTCGGGCGTGAAACTGCTGGGCGGCGTCGCGACGCAGATGATCTTCGTCCACCAGGTCGTGTTCCTGGTGGAAAACGGCTACGACCGGATGCTCGCGGCCTCCGTCGTCGGGCTCATCGGATTCCTGAGCGTGGGCGCGAAAGTGCTTTGGGGATGGGCCGCCGACAGCATCGGCCGCGAGATGACTTATACGCTTGGTTGCGCCGCCATGATCGTGGCGGTGGGGCTGCTCGCTCTCGCTCCCGTCGTGCCGTCACCGGGCATGCTCTACCTCTACGCGGCGATATTCGCGCTGGGCTACGGCGTGTCCGCGCCGATGTGGCCGATCGTCACTTCGGACCTCTTCGCGGGACGCAAGTTCGGCTCGATCTACGGCGTGATCAGCGTCTTCAGCGGATTCGGCAATGCACTCGGCGCGTGGGTCGGCGGCTTCGTCTACGATCTCACCGGCAGCTATGCGATCGCGTTCGGCGTGGCGATCGCCGCGAAAGCGGTAAGCGCAGGTGCGCTGTGGATCGTCGCGCCGCGCAAGGTGAGACGCGTACAGGTGATGCGCAGCGCGTAATTCAGTGCGCGGTCGTGCCGGAAATCACCACAGCCACTTCCTGACGCGCGCGCGGTGTGCTTCGATGTCCTGATCGGTCCACCGCGGTACTCGATACGTGAAGATCCACGGCAATACCGTATAGCAGTACCAGTCACCGCCCAGGCTGTGGATGTGCGTATCGCGATACTGCGCGGTCGCAAGCGCGATCTCGTAGAACGAAAACGCCGGCCGCGACGGAAAGATCGGCCCCGCGCTGCCATAACCTTCGCTTCTGAGAATGGCGCCCATGCCCGCCAGTATCGCTTATTTCCGGCTCTTCCTCACGCGCCGCGGATGACGATCTTGCCGAAGTGTGCGCGGCTCGCCATGTAGTCATACGCCGCTCGCGCTTCTCCGAAGTCGAACACACGATCGATTACGGGCTTCAACTTCGCCCGCGCAATCGCGCGATTCATCGCTTCGAACATCTCGCGACTTCCGACCTGGATGCCGTGCACGTTGGCGCGCCTGGCGAGAATCATCTGCGGATTGATCTGCGCTTCGCCCGCGAGATTGCCGATCGCGTAGAGGCATCCGCCGACGCGCAGCGCGAGCAGCGACTTTCTGAAGGTGCCCGCGCCGCCCAGCTCGAGCACGTGATCGGCGCCCTGTCCGCCCGTCAGATCCAGGACGGCACGCTCCCAGTCGGGCGTGGCGCGATAGTTGACGATATCGGTCACACCCATCGCCTTGAGCCGGCCGATCTTATCCTCGCTGCCGGAGGTCACGATGACACGCGCGCCCGCCATGCGTGCAAATTGCGCTGCGAAAAGCGAAACGCCACCCGTTCCCAGCGTGAGGACGGTCTCGCCCGGGGTGAGGTTGCCTTTCGCGAAGAGCGCGTGCCAAGCGGTGACCGCCGCGCACGGCAGCGTCGCCGCCTCTTCGAAAGTCAGGTGCTTCGGAATCGGAACGACGCCCTCTTCCGAAAGGACGACGCGTTCGGCGAGCATGCCGTCCGAGGGACCACCGAGCGCCGAGGACGCGTAGGCCGGATCGACGCGCCCCGCGAGCCAGCGCTGCAGGAAGATCGCCGCGACGCGGTCGCCGACTTTCACCCGCGTGACGTCCGGCCCGATTTCCACCACTTCGCCGGCGCCGTCCGAAAGCGGAATCACGCGCGGCTTGATCGCGTGCGGCTCGTACGCCCCTGTGGCGACCTTGAGATCGCGAAAGTTGAGTGAAGTCGCACGCACCCGGATCACGACCTGTCTCGCGCCGGGGCGCGGCTCGGGCTCCTCACCGAGCTTCAGACCTTCAAGCGTCCCTACGGAATCGAGTCTGTAGACTTTCATTCGGACTGCCCTTGCAAAAGGGCCTCCGCGAAGGAGGCCCATTCTCTCTGGAAAGGGATGCGCCGCCGACGGTCATTCCGCTGTCGTCGGATCGATCACCGCACGCACACGCGAGATCCTGTTTGCAGGGAATCCTCCCTGCCGCGCATGCTCGCGCACCGCCTCCTCGTTCGGCGCCACATACACGCAGTAGACCTTGTCGTCGGTCACGAAACTCTGGATCCACTGGATCTGCGGACCCATTTCCCGGAGCACGTCGCATGATTTCTGCGAGACGGCCTGCATTTCGTGAGCGGACAGCTTTCCGACATTCGGTATGTCTCTCTCGATCACGAACTTCGGCACGACGGGTCTCCTCCTTCGCTGCTGGTTGCCTCCCCTGAACCGAAATCGTGTGTCGATGAATTCTGCGCCCCGGTTCGGTCTTGCGCAACCGGCCAAGCCGGTTTGCGGTTTTGCAAGAACGAAACGGGGCACCGCAAGGCGCCCCGTTCCGAGCCTCGATGCGGTACTACGTCACTTCTTCGACTGCTTGGGAACGACGGTATAGAACACGACTTCCGTCTTTCCGATATTTTTCAGTTTATACGGAGCGTCCGGGCCGGCCTCCCTCACGAATCCCGCTTTTCTTTCGAACTTTTCAACTTTGCCGTCTTCGTACGTCCGCTGCAGACTGCCGCCCTTCAGCACGCGCACGATCCGGTAAGGGCGCTTGATGCTCGCGCTTTCATCCCCGGGTTTATAGGTAGCCTCGGTCACTCGAACCTGGTCGTTGTCGATCAACACTTTCGTTACCGGCTGCCCCTTCTTCGGCTGCTCCGCGGCGGGCTTCATCTCTTTTGCCCTGTCCTGCGCGAGGACTGGCGTTGCCGCCGCCATTGCAAGTCCGAAAGCCGGAATGAGGATGCTCAGCAAGAACCCGTTTGGCTTCTTCATGACGACCTCCCTTGGTGAGTTGGTCCGGACACGATCCTGCCGCGAGCGGCAGGGATTTCGAACATGGCTCTTGGAAATGGCCACTGCCACGAAGGCTGGGCGGGTGAGTGAAATCATCCCTGGGTGGGCGTTCGTGAAATCCACGCTACGCCGTGGTTATGCCAATGTCAAGAGCTATTGTCAAATTTGGTGTATGCGCGGTTGATCAGGCGGCGACCCTGCTGCCCTCCTGACGTGGCGAAGCGCGCTTCTCGGTGTGCACTTCGACGCCGTCACGGAACTTTACCCCGCGAATCAC
>Ga0209172_10002558_pt1 | contig 31459 bp, 27 predicted proteins | sample LarsenN4metaG_FD_184113 | JGI IMG/M metagenome (GOLD analysis project Ga0209172, IMG submission 184113) | Hot spring sediment bacterial and archeal communities from British Columbia, Canada, to study Microbial Dark Matter (Phase II) - Larsen... ... | reverse complement strand
TTCTTGGTACAGTGCTCCATCGCGTCATCCTCCGGCACCCGCCGCCAAGCGGGCGCAGCTCTTTGAATCGGAACTGCGCCGGATGATGACGCGATTTCTACTTTTCCACCAGACTCAAGACACTACCGTGCGATCGGGCGACAGGTCAGTCCGTCGATGGGGTGAGGCCTCGAGCAGCCGCCAGTTCGATAACAGACTTTCCGATGTGAAGAGGGAGGAGCCAGTGATCCAGGTCGGGGATCGGGATCGTCCACACGCGTGGCCTCGCTGGATCGCTGCGCTCGTACCCAGCGGCCGGACATCAGCGTTGATGCTCGTTTTCGCGGTGACTGGCGGGTGCGCCGAACGGGTTCCGGAGCCGGTCGTCGTCCCCAAGGTGCCTCACGTTTCGTGGGTCATAGCGGTCGAAACGACGAATGGCCAGGAGCGAGTCGTCTGCCAGTCGGATCCACGCACCGAATGCCTGCTACCGAGTAGTACCCGGGACAGGCGAACTCTCGCGACGGTGCATCTTTACCTGCACCCGTCCACCGCGGAGACGAAGTACGTGGGCACGATGCGGGTGACGTTCCTCGACGGGTCATCGGCCGAGGTCCACGAGACGAAGGTCGACTCGACCGTCGGAGTGCGTGACGCTCCGGTTGGTGCGAGCCTGACGGGCATCGTGACTGAGAGAGCAGGCTCGTACTCGATGACGATTGCCCTCACGGCCACGTCGCCCGCCGCCACGAATGCGCACGAGATTCAGGACACCGTGCAGGTCACGGTGAAGTAGGAGCACTCGGGCCGGCAGCGGCACTCCACCGCGCCGCAAGCACCGCGCCGCGCTCGCTAAACACTTGTTCGCTCACACGGTCAAGAGTTCTCCGGCGCACAGGAACGCACGCTTGCCATGGATAGGCTCCGCATCGATCTCCCTTTGCTGCTCCCGGACGTGCCCGACGCACGCGATGCCTGTGTGGCGCGGCTGCAGGCGCTGCTCACGCCACGCAAAGGTATCGTTCAGACCCACATTCGAGAACACGACGGCACATCTGAATTCTGTCTACATTACGACCCAGCGCTGATTTCCGGAGAGGAGGTTCGTCAACTCGCCCACGCGGTGGGGGCGGAAGTGCACGCCCGCGTGGGTCACCACGTCCTGGCGCTGCGCGCGGTGGCCGGCGAAGACGCCGGACGACGGATCGAGCACACGCTCGGTGCAATCGATGGTGTGCTGGCCGTCTCCGTCAATCTGCCTGCCCAACGGGCACGAGTCGAATTCGACCGTGAGCGCGTGTCGATCGCGCAGCTCGAAGAAGCTGTCCGAGAGCTCGGCTTCGCGATCGAAGTGCCTCCCCCGGTTGTCCCGCCGGTGCCGCTGGTCTCGTGGTACCAACGCAACCGAGAGCTCGCATGGAGTCTCGCGGCAGGCGCGATGCTGACCGCCGCATTCACGGCCGAGCGCGCGACAGGGATCCGGACACTATGGATGCTGGCGGTCTATGCGGGGTCTTACGTACTCGGTGCGTACGACCTGGTACGGCACTCCGTGGCCTCGATGCGGCGTGGGCGATTCGTCTTCGACATCGATCTCCTGATGCTGTTCGCCGCTGTCGGTGCGGCAATCCTGGGCGAATGGGCGGAAGGGGCCTTCCTCCTCTTTCTCTTCTCGCTCGCGCACTCGCTGGAACACTACGCCCTGGGACGCGCGCGCGTCAATCAGGTCTCTGGCCGATCTGGCGCCTCCGATGGCCCGCGTCCAGCGGGGCACTGACTTCGTGGACGTTCGCGTGGAAGACGTGACGGAGGGCGAGATCGTGCTGGTGCGGCCAGGAGACCGCGTCCCGGTTGACGGCCGTGTGCACACCGGCCGGTCCGCCGTCAACCAGGCGCCAATCACCGGGGAGTCCGTGCCGGCGGAGAAAGACGTGGGGGACGAGGTCTTCGCGGGCACGATCAACGGTGAAGGCGCGCTGACCGTTGTCACCACGCGGCGCGCAGGCGATCGCACGCTGGATCGCGTCATGAAGCTCGTCGAAGAGGCGCAGACAGCCAAGGCGCCGACGCAGCTCCTGACAGAGCGCTTCGAGCGCGTCTTCGTTCCCGTCGTGCTCGCAGCAGACGTGCTCTTGATGCTGGTGCCCACCGTGCTGGGAATCTGGGAGTGGAGCACGAGCGTCTACCGCGGTATGGCGTTGCTGGTGGCCGCGTCTCCTTGCGCGCTCGCGCTGGGTACGCCAGCCACTGTTCTGGCGGGAATCGCGCAAGCGGCCCGGCGGGGTGTCCTCGTCAAGGGTGGCGTGCATCTCGAGAACCTTGGAACCGTTCGCGTCCTGGCGCTGGACAAGACGGGTACCTTGACGGTCGGCCGGCCGGAAGTGACAGATGTCGTGCCCATCGCCAGCGCCACCGCGCACGAGCTCCTGCAAATCGCGGCGGCTGTCGAGCGCCAGTCGCAGCATCCACTCGCCCAGGCGGTCGTCCGCAAGGCGGACGCCGAACGCGTGCCCGTCGCGACAGCGGAGGCCGTCGAGAGTGTCACCGGTCGCGGGATTCGAGCACGTGTGGCGGGTCAACCGGTCGCGATCGGCAGCCTGCGTCTCTTCGAAGAGGCGAGGGTATCCATCCCGCCGCACGTCCGCGACATTGCTGATCGTCTTCAGGAAGAGGGTCGCAGTGTCGTCGTAGTGCAACGCGATGACACCTGGCTTGGACTCCTTGGCATTGCCGATCAACCGCGGCCCAACGTCCAACCCATCCTCGATGACCTCCGTGCGCTCGGCATCAACCCAGTGGTCATGCTGACTGGCGACAACCACTCGGTCGGTCGCGCGATCGGCCAGCAGATCGGCGTCGATCAAGTACGGGCGCAACTGCTCCAGGAAGACAAAGTGACGGCGGTGAAAGAACTTCAAGAACGGCATGGCGCCGTCGCTATGGTCGGCGATGGTGTCAACGATGCGCCGGCGCTGGCGCAGGCGAGCGTGGGCATCGCGATGGGCGGGGCCGGCACCGCCGCTGCACTCGAGACCGCCGATGTCGCGCTCATGGCCGACGACCTCGGCCGCCTGCCGTTCGCGATTGGTCTCGCCCGACAGGCGCGCGCGATCATTCGCCAGAACCTCTCGGTGTCGCTCGCGGTTGTCGCGACGCTCATCGTGGCGACGACAACCGGCGTGCTGGGCATTGGGCCGGCCGTGTTCGTTCACGAAGGCAGCACCCTGATCGTCGTCGGCAACGCGCTTCGTCTCCTGCAATACGAATCGTCTGGCAGAGGCTCAACCCCGTCCCGCCGTCGCTCACCGCGGCAGCTGGCGTAGTCGAGTCCTCAAGTCGTATCCGGACGATCTACTCAGAACCTGTACCCAAGGCTGACAGACAAGCTCCCTACCGTATACGTGTCCCCACCGCCGACGACCAACAGTGCGCGAGCATCTGGCCTGACGTAAACCTTGTTGCTGACATCGAGGCGAACACCACCGCCCAGGCTAATCGCAGGGTCGGTGAATGATCGTCGTCCCCACCGGCCGTTCGCCGGCACTGCCATTGCACCAAGCCGGTTCGCATAGAACATCGGCATCTGGCCGACGTCGAACGTCGGGCCGTTCCACACGCTACCGTTCCAGTTGAAACTGCCCATCATCCAACCCGGGCCCCAGCTCGTGCCGCTTGGCCAGCCGCCCATCATGCCCGGTCCGGGCATCACTCCCCAGCCCGAGGTGCCCTGAAGCGGCACGACCTGCGCGCCTGGGACGGAACCCAGTCCCATCATTCCGAAGAAGCGCTGATTATCGAGGTCAAAGGATGCGCGGTACAGGCCTCCGCCAATCGCGAGGTACGGATTCGCCCGGCGACCCGTCACAAGGTTCACGAGCAGGCTCGCGTTGACCTCGAAGGCATCGGCGCCCGCGCCTCGATCGAAGAACATGCCGCGCGTTTCGAGCCCGAACCTCTCGGTGAGATCAACTGCGAACGCGACCCCGATGCCCCCGCCGGTGTCGCCCGCGCCCGCCGAAAGTCCCCCCAAGAGGCCGAACGACACGGGTTCATTTACATTCGTCACGGACGTCGTTTGCGCGACGATCGAGGCGGGATACAGGAACGAAGCCACGAACACACTCGCCCACACCGCCGAACGTTTCCACATGGCAATCTCCAGATCTGGATGTCCCAGCAGCCCGCGAACGTCCCAACGGGCGTGGACTCGGAGAGCAGGAGGTGTGCCAAGCGTCACAGTATGGAGAAAACGAGCCCTCCGTGCGAATCAGCCGGATTGATGCTGTGGATCGCCGGATTCCCGGCAACGGACGAATCGAGGGGGTTCGTACCAACGTGGAATTCTTCGGCAAACCGCGGCTTTTGCCGCAGTGACCACTCGTCAGATTCGCGTCGTGTTTTCCATAACGGCCCCTTTCAGCGAACAACGGGCCTGCGGACACACGGCGCCCCAGCGAGTCGCGGGGAACGTCCAGCTCGTGACGTCAAGCTCTTTCGAGCGATCCAAGCGCCCGGCGCAAGCGCTGGTCCGCTTCGCGCGCGACGGCTTCCAGGTCACGATTCTCGCCAACAACACCGAGCGCCGCGATTGGCGCCATCGCCGCTACCACGCTTCGACCGGGTGCCGTTTCGTACACGATGACGTTGCACGGGAGGAGCAATCCGATTTCCAGCTCGGCATGCAGTGCGCGATCCGCGAGTGGCGGATTGCAGGCGCCCAGAATGACGTACTTCCGAAAGTCTCGATCGAGCTTCTGTTTCAGCGTCTGTTTCACGTCGATGGTCGTCAGCACACCGAACCCTTCAGTCTTGAGGGCCTCGGTGGTCCGATCAATCGCCTGCTCGTACGCCAATGGAACCTCCACCTGCAACCCATAACGACTCTCCTGCATCGGTCCCTCCGCAGCTCGAAACACTGAGTCAACGATTCTTTCACCGATCCGACTGAACGGGCATCTAGCGGCGACAATCACCGGACTCACCGGAATCGCGGTGGGCGGTGCCCTGGTGCTGGTTCACCGAGCATTGCTCGCATCCACATGATCTGCCCCAACTGCGCGTGAGAGACCGATGCAGCGAACAGCCAGATGCGCGGATCGGCGGCCCTGTCGCGTGCGCCTTGTGTCATCAGGAGCGCTCCCCCGTGGTGATCGATCATCAGCCGCAGAAATTCCGGTTCACGCTCCGGAGACGTGGACTGCGCAAGAGCAGTCACAGTGCTGGGGGAGGAATGCCGGTCAACCCTTGACGGACCGATGGCATCTCCCCGCCGACCCAGCTATGCCACCAGCCTCTCAATAGGTCGATCTCACTCCGCTGTTCGGCGATGATGAGCCTTGCGAGCGCTGCTGCCTCAGTCGACAGCGGACCGGTGAGCGCCGCCTCAGCCAGCTCGACTCCAGCGGCGTGATGCCCCGCCATCGCCGCCATGAACTGCTGATCGAACGCTGCCTGTATGCGATCCTCGAGTGGCCACTTGGGTTCATGACCCGACTGCGCGAGGGCCTCGGCGAGCACCAACACTACGAGCAGGCAGACCATCAGGATGGCTGTTCGTGAGGCCGCGGCGGTCCCGCTGCTCGGGGTTGAGCCCGCGACACGGCTCCGAATCCACGGAAATAGCGGGTAGGCCACCGCGGACGTCGCGTGCACGCTCAGGGCGGTCCAATATGGAACCTCCAGCGGGACGAGGGGCTGCAGGCGCGGCAACAACACGTAGTACTCGACAGCCGATGTGGCCACCGCCCAGGGCGCCGCAATCAGTGTGATTGCTCCCGCACCGAGCGAATAGGTCCAGTAGCGGCCGAGCGCGAATAAGACGAGCGCCCACGCGAGGTCGGCTGCTTGATGGACCAAGACACCCGAGAGAAGCTGCCGCCACCCTGGATCGTCGCTGATCGCATCGGCGCCGAGCGCCACTGTGCCGATGGTCATCCAGTCGACGGCGCGCGTGCGGCCGATCCGTGGTGCGCCAAGCGTGATGATCAAGGTTGAGAACGTCCCGCTGATGAGCCCGAGCACCAACGCCGCTTTCCAGGCGATTCGCCGACGGCTGGGCGTCCGAGATCCACGGGCGGATGTATCGCTCATCGTTCGTGCTCAACCTGAAGGCGACCTCGCGTCCAGGGTGTCGGTTTTCAGAAGGAAGGGACCCTACCTTTTCAAAACCTTTCCCCCCTGACTTATCCGCTCGCCTGAGCGCGCGTCGTGCGCCGTCAGGGTGCCTCGATCACACCGTTTCTGTCCAGACTTTCGCCTCCTCTGATCGACAGTGAGCCTGCGGGCGCTCGACGGCCGTCGCGACTGCGCCGACGCGGACTGGGAGCTGCCGTCGAGCGCCCCCTCGTGACGCACGGCCAGGCGTGGGCATCATCGCTTCCCCTCCTTGCCCAGCCGGGGCTTCAGCCGTGGCCGGTAGGATTCGCCCTCGATGACCAGATCGTACGCGTTGCTGGTAAAGCGATCGATGGCGCTCTGAGCCCGCACGGGATCGGCAAAGGTAGCGAGCCATTCGTCTGGCCCGCGATTCGAGGTGACGATCACCGAGCCGGTGCGATAGCGCTCGAGGAGGAGGTCGTAGAGATCGCGACTCTCGACCGGATCGAGGACGTCGATCGCAAAGTCGTCGAGGATGAGGAGATCCACGGCGACGAGTTTGCGCAGCTCGACGTCGTAGCTATTGTCCAGTCGCGCATGCTTCAGGGTTTTGAGCATTTGGTCGGTGCGGACGGCCAGCACGGTCGCGCCGCGCCGGCAGGCGACATGGCCGAGGGCATGCGCGAGAAAGGTCTTGCCGACGCCCACCGGGCCGACGATGGTGACGTGGGCGTGCGCGTCGAGAAAGCGCAGCGTGGCGAGCTCGTTGAGCAGGGCGCGGTCGAAGGTGACCTTCGCGGTGCTGTCCCAGTTCTCCAGACGCATCGTGGGGTCCAAGCGGGCCTTCTGCACGCGGAGCGTGACGGCGAGGCTGTCGCGACGCGTCGCTTCATCGCTGAGGACCTGGAGCAGGAGATCTTGATGCGGCATCTGCTGCTGGCGGGCCAGCGTCAGCCGCTCGGGGAGCGTATCGAGCATGCGTGACAGCTTCAGCCGCCGCAGGACGGTTTTCAGATCCGGACTGATTACATCGGGGGTTGTCATCAGGACTCCTCTCCTTCAGAAGCCGCGCTGGGCAGCGGCAGTTTGTATTGCGTGGCGGGGCGGAGATAGCGCGCGAGTGGAATGACGCGTGCGGGCGGCGTGGGTGGCGGTGTGGCGACGCCCTGCTCGACCATCCGTTTCAGGCGATGGATGTCGAGCATGTCGGCGTCGAGGGCGACGGTGCAGACCTCGCTGACCCGCGCCGCCCCATACCGACGGACCAGGCCGAGGAGCGCGTAGACGCGCCGCATGCGCGTCCACGGCAGCGGACTATCGAGCAGCGCCGCCGCGTACCGACCGACGACCTCGCTGGCGGCCTCGGCCTGCCGGCGGAGCGCGTCGACATTGCGCATCGCATACACGCTGCGCTCGACCGGATAATCGCTCGCGTCGATCGACTGGCCACCGGGCGCCTTCCGCGGATGCGTTTTGATCAGCAGGCCACGCGCGTAGAAACGGACGATCTGCGCATCGGCGCGGGCGGTGACACGCTGGCCGACGTACGGGTGCGGGATCGAGTAGAGCGCCTTGTCGACGGCGGCGAGCTGATCGCGGCCGACTTTCGGATCACTCCAGAGCGGGAGGTCGTAGGGCGTGGCTGGCGCCGGCAGCAGGAGGGCCTGCTCCTCGGCCTGAAAGTGCTCGAGCGGCCGGCGCTGCGTGCGACTGTGGCGCCGCAGCCCATAGTCATTGAGGCACCAGTGCCGCCCCCACGCACGTGCCTCCTCGAGCGTCGTCAGGACTTCGCCGGCAAAGCAGTCGTCGCGGACGCCCGGCACCGCGCGCTCGACGCGTCCTTTATCGCGGGGCGATCGCACGCGCGCCGGGTCGATATGAAAGTGGCGCGCCTGCGTGTACTCGAGAAACGCAGGCGTGATCCGCGGCGTCAAGGGATCGGCCGTGCTGATGATCGCCTTCGTGTTATCCGGAATCAGAACCGTGAAAATGCCACCCCAAAAATCCCAAGCGGCTTCGCAGGCCTCGATGGCGCGGTCGGTCGTTTCTTCGAAGGTGGGATAGACGAAGCGGTGGCGTGAGCGCACCGCCGTAAAGATCCACGCGCGGAACCGGCGCTTCTTGCCCTGGGGCAGCGTCAGCCAGCCCACCCAGCCCGTATCGAGCTGGAGCTCCTGGCCCGGCTCGCCATCGAGCACCGGGATCGTCGTCGCTGTCTTGCCGAACTGCAGCTCGAGGACCGCGAAGCGGTGTAACGTGGGATACGCGATGTCGACGCCCTGCCGGACCAGCAGCTTGCGAATCTTGGTGAGCCGCAGGCCGTCACCGAGCCACCGCTCGATCGCGGCGCGCTGATCGAGACATCGCGACCACCCATCGCCCCTCGGGCGTCCCCCCGCGGGATGCAGCGCGAGCAGGACCTGTCGGACCTCCTCATCGCTGATCGTCGCCGTCACCCGGACACCAGCGGTCGCGGCGGCGGTGAGATACCGTCGGACGGTTTTCGGATCAAGCCCGAGCTGGGCGGCGATCCGTTTCTTCGGCAGGCCCTCGCCTCGTAACCGGAGGACCTCTCGGACTTCGATCATCGTGACCTCGCGATACATCCACGCCTCCTGGCCCCGGGCGTGGCCCAGGACCGGAGACCTCTATCGCGCGGTCAGGCGAAAGGGGGGAAAGGTTTTGAAAAACCTCACTCCAGAGGGGGGAAAGGTTTTGAAAAAATCGTTAGGAAGGGGTCCCTAGGTTTTGAGAACCGACACCAGGGTGCGTTACACGGGCGCTTCAAGGCTGATGGAGACGACTGCCGTGACAGCCTGGTTGAATGGCCACGGAGTAGAATCCTCTCAGGAGCATCGCCGGAGGTAAGCCAATGCTCGATGTCACTCATGACGTGCGACGTACGTCGGCCGAGGTGCTGGTGTACGAACGGCACCATTGTCATCCCGCCAATCGAGCTCTCCATGCTATTGGCATCCCGCTCATCGCACTGTCCGGATCGCTCCTGGTTCCCGGTCAGTTGCTCGGCTGGTCTCGCCGCACGACGATGGCTGCATTTGCAGGCGGCTGGGCGCTGCTCCTCATTGGCCACGCTATCGAGGGCAACCGGCCGGTCATCCTGACGAATCCTCGCGCGATTCCAGCCGCATTGAGCTGGTGGACCAGAGGTGCGATATCTCGGCTTGGATTGCATGCTTCGAAAAAGCCTTGACGACGTAACTGCCAACCGGTGCGCCCTGGCTGAAGGTTCACAGCCTCATGAGTCTTCAGCTCCGACGTCACGAATTCGCACGAACTCGTCGACGGGAAGGACCGCCACGATTCCGTCGCCAGCACGCCCGGTATGCGCAGCGCGAGTGATCGCACGCACGACGTCAGCGACAAGGCTGTTCGGCACGAAAATCTCGAGCTTCGCAAAATCTGTCTCCGCGTCCGTCACTTGAGGGCTCGGGGCAGGCGGTCGAGTACCCGCGTGCGCATGGACCTTCGAGACGGTTACGCCCGGAAGCCCCGCAATTTCTTGGAGGGCAGCCAGGACGTGTTCCAACCGCTGCGGCCGGACAATGGCCTTCACTTCGCGCATCACAGCTCCACCTCCCGGCGTTCGCGCTCGAACCATTGGTACAACATGGGCAGGAGCAGCAGCGTGAGGATCGTTGAGGTGATCAGACCGCCAATGACCACCGTCGCGAGCGGCCGCTGCACCTCTGCCCCGGTGCCGCGCGAGAGCGCCATCGGCACGAAGCCCAAACCTGCCACCAGTGCGGTCATGAGCACGGGCCGCAGCCGGATGAGGGCCCCTTCGTGGACGGCCTCGGCGATCGGTCGTCCCTCGTCACGAAGCTGGTTGATGAAGGTCACCATCACGACACCGTTCAGCACGGCCACGCCAAACAGCGCGATGAACCCGACCCCTGCGCTCATCGAGAACGGCATGTCACGCGCGACGAGTGCGAGAATCCCGCCGGAGATCGCGAAGGGAATGCCGGTGAACACCAATGCCGCCTGTTTGACCGAATTGAACGTCGTGAACAGCAGCAGAAATACAAGCAGGAAGGTAGCCGGTACGACCACCAGCAGGCGCTGGCGCCCGCTTTCGAGGTGCTCGTACATCCCGCTCCAGTCCATCAGGTACCCAGGCGGCAGTGGCACCGATGCCTCGACACGCGGGCGGGCTTCGGCGACGAATGAGCCAATATCGCGCCCGCGTACGTTGACCTCGACCGAAATGCGCCGTTGGCCATTTTCACGAGCGATCTCGGCCGGGCCTTCTTCGCTCGTGATCCGGGCAATCTGGGAGAGTGGTACCCGCTGTCCGGACGGTGCGGCGACCAGCAGGTTGCCAATCGCTGCCGGATCGGAACGCACGTCAGCGGGAAACCGCACGACCAGCGCGAACCGCATGAAGCCCTCGAGCACGGTTGTCGCCTCCGTACCTGCGATGGCCGACTGAATCACCTCTTGGACATCGGCCACGTTGATGCCGTATCGAGCGATGGCCGCCCGGTCGATCCGCACCTGCAATACGGGCAGGCCCGCGATCTGCTGCACCTTGACGTCCGCGGCCCCTGGCACCTTGCCAACGACGGCGGCGACTTCATGAGCCTCGCGCAGCAGCACGTCCAGGTCGTCGCCGAAAATCTTCACGGCGACGTCGGAGCGCACGCCGACGCCCTCGATCAGCTCCATCTGGCGGAACTTGATGGGCTGTGACATGGAGATGGCGATGCCCGGCAGCTGTTCAAGGCGCTCGGCCATCTCAGACGCCAGGCTCTCTCGCGTGACCCCGGAGCGCCACTCCGACCTGGGTTTCAGGATTGCGTAGGTATCCGCCATATCCGGCCCCATCGGGTCGGTGGCGATCTCAGGACGACCCACGCGGCTGACGGTCGTCTCCACTTCGGGGAATTCGCGCACGATCGCTTCGACGAGCTGCGCCTGGCGGACCGCCTCGGTCAGCGAGACGCTCTTCAACCTCACGTGATTGATCGCGAGCGCACCTTCGTCCAGTTCAGGGAGAAACTCCGCGCCACGCGTCATGAACAGCCAGCCGCAGACCACGAGAAAGGCGAGCGCGGCGCCACTCACGGCTCTGCGCCGCTGCATCACCAGGTCCAACGCGCGGGCATATCGGCGGCGCACCGCCTCCAGCACGCGGTTCTCACGCTCGTGCGGGTGGTCGCGCAGGAACGTAGCCGACAGAGCGGGGATCAAGGTAAGGCTCAGGACCAGCGCGCCGAGCAGCGCAAGGATCACCGTGAACGCCATCGGCCGGAACATCTTCCCCTCGATGCCGGACAGCGTCAGGATGGGGATGTACGCGGCGATGATGATGAGCATCCCGAACAGAGCGGGCTTCAGCACCTCGGTCGCCGCATCACGCGTGAGGCGGAGGCGTTCGTCTTTCGACAGCGCGCGTCCCAGATGCTGACGCTGCGCGGCGAGGCGACGGACTGTGTTCTCCACGATGATCACGGCGCCGTCGACGATCAGCCCGAAGTCGATCGCGCCAAGACTCATCAGGTTTGCGGAGACGTTGAAATAGCGCATCCCGATGATCGCAAAGAGCATCGACAGCGGAATGGCAGATGAGACGATGAGACCGGCACGGAGCTGCAGGAGGAACAGAAACAGAATGCCGATCACGAGCAGGCCACCTTCCACGAGGTTCGTGGTGGCCGTCCGCACCGTCTGGTTCACGAGTGACGTGCGGTCATAGAAGGGCTGAATCACCACGTCGGGCGGCAGGGCCTTCTGCACCTCGGCGAGACGCTCCCGGACGCGGGCCGCCACCGCGCCGCTGTTCTCGCCCTTCAGCAGCATGGCCATCCCCATGACGGTCTCGCCGCGGCCATCCCGCGTCGCGGCGCCCTGCCGCACCTGGGATCCCACGCCCACTGTGGCCACGTCCCGCACCCGGATCGGCGTCCCGTTGTCCGTCGTGATCACGATGCTCTCGATGTCTGGGATGGAGCCGATCAGGCCGATGCCGCGGAGGAGCTGCTGCTCGCCGCCGCGCTCGATGTACGCGCCGCCGGCGTTGACGTTGTTCCGCTCGAGCGCCTCGATGACCTGGCGCAGCGTGAGGCCGTACGCGACCAGCCGCCGCGGGTCGACGAGCACCTCGTACTGCCGCTCCCGGCCGCCGAAGCTGTTGACTTCGATCACGCCGGGCACGGTGCGAAGCTGCGGTTTGATGACCCAGTCCAGAATCGTCCTCAGGTCCATCAGGTCGTCGGCCTTGGGGCTGCCCGGCAGGCGCGAGGCGGCTGGCAGCAGGTCGGGCGTCGTGCTGCCGGGCCGGCGTTCGACCGTGAACTGGTAGATCTCGCCGAGCCCGGTGCTGATGGGGGCGAGCTCGGGGGCGACGCCCGGCGGCAATTCGCGTTCGGCCTCCGCCAAGCGTTCGAGCACGAGCTGTCGCGCCCAATAGAGATCGACGTCATCGGCAAAGGTCACGGTCACCTGCGAGAGGCCGAACTGCGAGATCGAGCGGATCTCTTCCTTCCGAGGAAGGCTGCTCATCGCCACTTCGATGGGGAACGTGACGTATTTCTCCATCTCTTCGGGAGCGAAGGCCGGCGCCACCGTGTTGATCTGCACCTGATTGCTTGTGATATCTGGCACTGCGTCGATCGGCAGCTGCGTCGCCGAATACATGCCGGCGATCGCGAGTGCGAGGGCGCCGACGATCACGAGCAGGCGCCAGCGGATGCTGGACTCGAGCAGGCGTGCGATCATCGCTCGTCCTCCTCCGCCTCGACGCGGAGCTTGAGGCGCGACTTGAGCATCAACGCGCCATCCGTCACCACGCGCTCGCCAGGCTGAAGCCCTTCCAGAATCTCCACGGAGTCGCCGAACCCTGCACCGACGCGCACCGCTCGTGTCTGGAAGTGTTCCTCGTCCACGCGTACGAACACGGTCGTGACACCGTCGATGTCCTGGACCGCGCGGGCCGGAATGACCAGCGACGCGCGCGCCATCGACACCGGCAGGGCGAGCGTGGCGAACATCTGGACTTTCAGCCGTCCATCGCGATTGGGCACTTCGCAGCGAACCTTGGCGGTGCGCGTATCGGCATCGAGGACGTTGCTCACGTACGTGACCTCCCCCGTGAATGTCTCCCCCGGATAGGCGTCCACCGTAACGAGGGCCTGCTGGCCGATGCGGATCTTCGCGATGTCCTTTTGGTAGACGTCGCCCTGCACCCAAACCCGCGAGAGGTCGGCGAGGACGAACAGCTCCCGCTCCGGCGTAATCACTTCACCGGGCGCGGCATGCACCTCCGTGACGACGCCGCCGAATGGCGCGGAGATGGTGCTCGTGGATGCGGCCGTCACCTCCTCGCCTTTGCGAGCGCGCGCGAGATCGTCCGCGGACACACCGAGTCGGCGAAGCTTCTGTTCGAGATTGTGCACGCCCGCGCGCGCGCTGTTCACCTCGGCGATCGCGCGCTGGTGCTCGGCGGCGCGCCGGTCGCGCTCACCCTTGGCGACTGCGCCAATCTCGACCAGGTTGTCGGCGCGCTCGAGCGCGCCTCGCGCGACGTCGGCCTCAGCCGTCGCACGTTCGAGCGCCGCAACTGCCGCCCGGTACTCCGAGAGGAGGTCCCCGCCGGTGATGCTGTCGTAAACCAACAGCGTCTGCCCCGCGGCGACGCGATCGCCGACGCGCACCGGCACCCGGGTCACCCGGCCCTCGGCGAGCGGCCGAAGACGGGCCACGCGTGTCTCGTCAGGACCGACGACGCCGGTGGTTTGGATCGTTTCCGCTACCTGGCGCTCCTCGGCTGCCTGATCCGCAAGACCGGCCGCGCGCTGAATGTCGGGCTCGATCTCGAGGGTCGCGGCAGCTTCGGTGGACGTCTCCGTGGCCTCGGTCTCGCCAGCCGCCGGCTCGGCAGAAGACCCCGCGCGCCACCAGACGGCGGCGATCACCGCCAGCAGGATGACAACCGCACCGGCCATCCACCAGCGCCGGCGCGTCTGCGAGTGTGATGTGTGTTCCGTCAACAGTTCGCGTTCCATCGCAAATCCTTTACTGGAGGGGCGCGCCGATCGCGCGTTCGAGCGCCACACGAGCCAACGCCTCCTGTCGAATGGCGTCGGTGTGGGCCTTCCGCGTATCGATCAAGCGCCGCTGCTCGGTGAGGACGTCGAAGAGCTGGACCTCACCGGCCGTGTAGCTGGCTCGCAGCACGCGGACGCTCTCTTCCGCAGGCTGAATGACGGAACTTTCAAAGGCCTCCACGGCCTGGCGCGCAGCAGCGTATCGCCCATACGCGCCCGTGATCTCGGCTCGGATCGTCCGTTCCAGGTACTCGCGGCGGAGGGTCGCCGCGGATTGCCGCGCTCGGGCCGCCTCGATGTTGCCCTGATTACGCGAGAGGATCGGGAGGGTGATGGAGAGGCCCCCTGTCAGGATCCGATCGCGGTCTTGTACCGGCGCGAGGGCACCAGTCGCCGTCAGCCCGAAGAGGTCGAACCGGGACTGCGAGTCGGTGAACCGGATCAGTGCGGCGACGTCGGGTACCCGTTCCGCGCGCGCGAGCCGCACTTCACCGGCGCTCCGCGCTTCCTCTTCACGTGCAGCGGCCAGGTCTGGCCGCGAGGAGAGACCGCTTTCGATCGCCGCGTCAAGGGTCATGCTGAGTGGCGGCCGATCCCCGTCCGGCCGCAGCTTGAGTGGTTCGGACAGATCCAGGCCCGCGACTACCCGCAAGTCCAGCATCGCCGCCTGTGCCTCGCTCGCCAGAAGCAGCCGCTCTGCCGTGAGCCGGCCGACCTCCGCCTGCAGGACCATCTGTTCCACTCGGGGCGACTCCCCCTCTGATACTCGTCGTTGTGTCACCGTGAAGCTCTGTTGCGTGACCTCCAGCTGCTGGGCGACCGCGTCCAGGTTACGAATCGCCGCCATGGCTGCGATGTATCGTTCCTGGACTTCGGCGCGCAGCGTGCGCTCCCGGTCGGCCACTTCCAGGCGGGCGAGACCGAGTCCGCTCTGGCCAACTTCCACTCGACGCGCGCGCTTGCCACCGAGCTCGAACGTATGCGCGTACCCGATGCTGAAGTCCCGTTCACCTGAACTTCCTGTTGCGGAACCCGTCGCGTATTCGGTTTCCAGGACGGGGTTCGGACGAAATCCCGCTTGCCGCAGCAGTCCCTGCGCTTCGATCGTGCGCTGCCGCGTCGCCAGGAGATCGGCATTCCGCGTCAGCGCCATCTGGACCAGTTGCACGAGATCTGTGCCGCTGGTCGGATCGACGAACTGGCTCACGCCAGGAGGATCACCGTTGCTGGCGATTCCCGCCCGCATAGGCACCTGCGCCAGCAGGTGTTCGCCGAAACCAATCGCAACAACCGAAAGAAGCGCGCACGACAGCGCCCGCGATTCACGACGCATACGGACCTTTCCTGGAAGAAACCTGTGGTGTTCCGGGCCGGCCGACGAACGCCGGCCAGCCAGTGCGGGCGGGATTACGACCTGGGCGGTGGAGAACCGTTGCGCGGAGACGTGTCGGGTGTTCGGGGCTCAGGTGCCGGGGCCATCAGCGCGGCCTCGCTGTCGCCGGGGAGTTCGAATATCGCCACTTCGACGCTGGTCGAACAACAGAAACACTGATGCCCTGCGCAGCATGGCGCTTCTATGTCCTGCTGGTCCGCGGTTGCCACCACCGCCGGATTCGACGCCGCTGTGAGGGGATCGCCGCTGCAGAAACCGAACGCGGCAAGATCTGCCGTCAGCCACAGGACCAACACGAGCACGCCGGCGCGGCGATGGCGAGTCACGCGCATTCGTAAGGACTGTACCACTGGCGATGCAGCTCCAGCAATGCGGGGATGTTCACGACGACGACGCCAACCTCTCGGTTCGGCGCACGTCGGCGAGGATGCGGATGCCTCCGCGGCCCACGACCGCCGCGATGGCCAGGCCGATCACCAGGTCGGGCCACGGACGTTCCAACCAGGCAATCATGATCGCAGCGGTCAGCACGCCGACATTCGACATGAAGTCGTTGATGCTGAACGTCCACGCGGCTCGAAGGTGGACGCCCTGGCGCCGCCGGTTGCGTAACACCTTCAGCGAGACGACGTTGACGGTCGCCGCAAGGACTGTCATCACCACCATCAGCGTGCTGGCCGGCTCTGAACCGACCAGGGCACGGCGCCCTACGTCTGCGAGGACGGCGACGGACAGCGCCACCAGCATGATGCCAGACACCCGGGCGGCCCGGATCTTCCACAGAGCACCACGCGTCGTCGCGTAATAGCTGATGGCGTACACGGCGGCGTCCGATGTGTTGTCCAGCGCGTTGGCAATCAGTCCGCTCGAATCCGCGATCACACCGGTTGTCATGAGGCTCGCGGCCAGCACGATATTCAGCCACAGCGCAATACCCAAGGCGTGACGCTCGCCCGACGCGTCCTGGCTCACATCGCTGTCCCTCGACGTCACGACGACTCCTGTTGCCGGTGGGTCCGCATTCGCCGCGACCTTCAGTCCTTGAGAGGGATGACCGTGCGGTACTTCCCGCCCGCAGACTGCTGTCGCGCTTGCAGCGGAAGGACTTCCGCTCGAGGAGTATGACCGCATCGCGCATGTGTTCGACGCGAAAGGCGGCAACAGCTATGCGGCTACCGAGTGCATGTTTCTCAGCTATTTCTGCGCCGAGAAATGTGGCAGTTCGTCGGTGCGCTCGACGGTTACGCTCTCGAGCCCGTGCTGCGCCAGCACACGAGCGATGTCCGCGTGCACCGCCTGCCACACCTGATTCGAGTCGGCGGCACCCGCGAGGCGGTAGCGCACGCGCACGTTCGTCGGCGTGGTCTGAACGACCTGAAACTGCTCGACTCCGGGGATGTGATCGACCTCGAATGCGAGCGGTGCAATCGAGACCTGGGCCCCATCCGATTTGCGAAAGGACAGGACGTCGGCCGACCGCCCCTGGACCCTGATCGCAGGAAGCGGGTTCCCGCACGGGCACGGATCGGGTCGCTGCACGATGAGCACCGGGTGGATCTGCAGTCGCCCGGCCCCCTGTTCGGACGCGAGGAGCTTTGCCATGCTGGCGTACGGCGCGAGCAACGCCGGGCGGAACGCATTGAGCTGAGCAACCAGGTCTGGCAACGGCGTGCGAACAGAGAGCAGCTGAATCCGCTTGCGGCGTGCCGGCGATTTCATCAGGCGCGCCGCGGCGACGGACGTCGCGGAGTGGTGGCCAAGGTCCGCCACCATTGCCAGACGCCGGCCTTCAGCCACAATTCTGAGCACATCGGCCACCCCGATCAACGACTGCAGCCAGCGCAGCATCAGCGCATTCACGACACGCAACGTCCGATCGTCGATGACGAAGATTCCGGGTATACCCGTCGTGCCGGAGGTAGTCGCCAAGATGAGCCTGCCGAGGAACCGCTCGCCGATCAGCTCCGGGTTTGCCGCGAAGGTCCGGGCCTTCTCGAGCGTCACCTCCCGGTCAGTGGCCCACTCGTCGAAGCGCGCCATCAGCGCGCTCTTGCTCGTGATCGGGAGTACACGCGCATCGTCGACCCGCTCAGGGATGTCTTTGTACAGCTCGCGGTAATACGGCGAGTGGGCCCTGGCATAGGCAACCATGCCGGCGAATCGGGTGCGCTGGCGTTCGTTGATCCCCGCTGCACCCTGCTTGAGTGCCTGACGCGTATCGCGCACCAACTCCAGAAGACCTTCAGTCACGTGTTTGTTCCGAATGAGTGGGTGATTGCCTCGTACGCCTATGCGCGGAGCATCCGCAAGCCGCTGCCAATCACCACGAACTCGCTGATCTCGTGCGCGAGCACGGCAATGGGCAGTGACAGCGCACCTGCGATGGCGACAACGACTAACGCGCCAATGACAACGGCGGACAGCGCCAGGTTCTGTTGAACGATCCGTTGGTTCCGTCGTGCGAGGCGGAGCGCCTCTACCAGCTTCGACAGGTCATCTGCCATGAGCGCGACGTCTGCGGTCTCGAGCGCCACGTCCGTGCCCGCAGCTCCCATCGCCACACCGACCGTCGCTTCCGCCAACGCCGGCGCATCGTTGACCCCGTCGCCGACCATCGCGACGTGCCCCGTGGACGCCGTGAGCTCGCGAACCTTCAGGGCCTTGTCTTCCGGCGTGAGCTCCGAAAAGACGTCGTCGATACCGGCCTCGCGTGCGATCGACTGTGCGGTCCGTGGATTGTCCCCAGTCAGCATGACGATCCGTCGGATGCCCTCTTGATGGAGTGCACGAATCGTGTCGCGCACGCCGGACCGGAGGCTGTCTCGGATCGCGAGGAGGCCCCACACGAGTTCCTGATCACCGACAAGTACCGTGGTTTTGCCTTCCGCCTGAAGCCGCGCGATCTCGTCCTGAAGAGGCACGTGCACGCGGAGCTCGTCGCGAAAGAAGTCCGGTTTTGCGACGTACACCATCCGTCCTTCCACGCGCGCGACCGCACCGGCGGCGGTCAGGCTGCGGAAATCGGCGGGTTCGGCCAGCTTGATGCCTTGGGCGTCCGCGTGCCCGACAATCGCCGCCGCGAGCGGATGTTGACTGCGTCGCTCGACGCTCGCGGCAAGTCGCAGCATCGTCGGTACCTCAAGAGGTGATTGCGGTACCGCCAGGACGTCGGTGACTTCAGGCTCGCCGCGGGTCAACGTGCCCGTCTTATCGAGTGCGACGACCTGAACGCGTGCCAACTCCTCGACGAACAGCCCGCCCTTGATGAGGACGCCTTTGCGGGCGGCCGTTCCGAGCGCTGCGACGAGCGTAATCGGAATCGAGATCACCAGTGCGCACGGGGCAGCAGCCACCACGAAGACCGTCGCCCGCGTGATCCAGTCGGACCAAGACGCTCCGACGACGAGCGGAGGCAGGATGGCAACCACCAATCCTGACAGCAGCACGAGCGGGCTATACCGATTGCCGAAGCGCTCGATCCACCGCTGGCTGACGCCCTTCTTCTCTTGCGCTTCTTCGACGAGCTCGATGATGCGCGCGATCGTGTTGTCGGCGACCGTGCGCGTTGCACGTACCTCCAGCGAACCCTCGCCATTGATCGTGCCGGCGAACACGATGTCGCCTTCCGCTTTGTCAACTGGAACACTTTCGCCGGTGACAGGCGCCTGATTGACACTGGAGGCGCCGCGTATGACGGTGCCATCGGTCGCCATCGCTTGGCCAGGCTTGACGATGAACACGTCGTCAACGGCAAGCTCTTCGACCGGGATGTCCAGCTCGCGACCGTCCCGGCGCACGAGAGCCCGCTTCGGCGTCAGGTCCATGAGTGCACGGATGGCGGAACGCGTCTTAGCCTCGGTGTACCCTTCAGCAGCCTCCGAAATCGAGTACAGGAACGCGAGCATCGCGCCCTCGGCAAGCTCGCCCATCGCGATGGCGACAACGGCCGCGACCGTCATGAGCAGCTCGATGCCGACTCGACGCTCGTAGACGAGCTCTTCGATGGCCTCGCGCCCGAAGAACCACCCCCCGAGGATCGCAGAGGCGAGGTAGGGGCCGAGGGTGATCGCCTCTGCGGCACCCGCGCGATCCGCGGCCCACGTCAGAAACAGCAGAACGCCTGATGCCGCTGACGTCAGTACCTTCGGATCACGCCACACGCGCGGACGTTGGGGAGCTGCACGACCCTCCTGCGCCGGGAACCCCAGCGTACGCAGCAATGATCGATACGCATCCGCCGAGCCAGCGGTCGGGTCGAACGTGATCCGCACCCTCGCCGCGCGCGGCCAGACGTGCAGGTCAATCAGACCTGGCGCGCCTCGTAAACCGCGCTGAATCGTGGACGCATCATGCTCGCAATCCAGATTGGCGACCCGGAAGTCTAGCTGGTGTGGACGACTCATTCTCTCGATCTCATGGTGACGTACCGTAAGCTTCGCCGTGTGTGCGAAAGGCTTGTGCGAAGCTCTCTTGCAATCTCGGTCCCGGTGCGTATTGCCAGTCGCGTGTCGTAGAGCTTCCATAGTGCGGTCCTCAACGACACGTACCCAATGCGGTGATACAGCTCGCCAATGTCTCCTGTCTCGCTCGCATGTCGATCGCTGATCACCTCCACCGCGTGCTGGAGTTCATGGCCGATTCTCGCGATCGCCTCATCGTTCCGAGTACTCGCATCCCTGAGGACCACACGCAGGTACGGTTGACCTTCGAACCTGCCAACGCGATGTAGCAAACACGCGAGAACATTGGGTACCCGGCATGAACCGGGCTGAAGGAAAACGACCCAGCCGGAACGCTCGATCTTCTGGATCAACGAAGCAAAGGTTGGCGAGCGTGCGCGTCCCTCGCTGACGAGAATCCCGAGCGAGGTACCCATGGGACGAACCGCCGTGATGCGTTCGCCTTGCTGCGCATATCCCGCTCCCGGTATTAGTGCAAACATCGCCGCAATCGCCACACGTCGCACGTTTCGGATGCTCTCGGGAACCATCGCATCCTCCGTTTCGGTCTCCAGCGATGTCGCTCAGCGGTTACTCCTTCTTGAACCGCTTGACCCTGATGTCGATTTCGGTGGATCGAAGCTTGCCGCCTCCGTCATCGACGTACTTCACCGTCACGCTGTCCGCTGGTTCGACCAGATCCGTGAGTACAGGCGACCGTCCCTCCGCCTTGATCGTTCGGGTCTTCGTCCCGACTCCCTTGCCGATCACCTTCGTCGACTGATCGACCGCAACGGTCAGCTTCGTCTGGCCGGGTTGAATCGTGATCGAGTTCTGGGAGACTTCAACTACGCGTCCCGTTGCCCGCATCGTCTTTGCTGGCTGCTGTCCGAATGCCGTCGTGGCAAAGCAGACGACCAACGCCCAAACAACCACGAGTCGGATCTTCATAAGGCCTCCTTGAAAATGTCGTTTTCGTCCTTAATCGCGCAACGTCAGCGCGGAATGGATCAATTCACGCGTGTTTGCATGCACGTGCGCGTAGCTCAGTTAGCAGTCGACACTTCTCCGCGGGTCCGCGGCGTCGGGTCGTGTCTGGCGTTCACACTGGTGGCGGGGCCACGGCACGTGCGGAGACACGCGTGGCGAAGCCGAGTCACCGATGTCGTCAATTGGCCCGGTGCGCCGAGAAGTCGCTACAGCGTGCGAGGAGGGTGATCGATGGAGAAAACGGGAGGCGTCCAGAGGTGCACGACCGGGCCATGGTCGACCGGTTGCAGCACGGCGTACTGAACTGGCAGCGAGAAATGCGCGGTCGTTGTGAACGGCACGACACACACGACGCAGGTAGCTCCACCACCCGACGAGCGAAGCGGACCAGCCTCTCGCGTCGGGTCGACGCAGCCATCCACACACCAGACGGCGCCGAAACCGACGACCACGAGGAGCAGGATCCCAACGACCCGCCGCATGCGCGCTACTCTAGCACGAGTGCCGCCGGCGCTTGCCATCGTGGGCACGCCCAGCAGGACACGGGCGGTGACCCTGGCCGGCCGCCGCCGTCGATCGGAGTTCACTGGCAGAACGGGCACGGCGGACAGCAGCCGCCATTGCCGGCCACACGGGACGCGGCAAAGGCCCCGGTCGTCACGAGTGCCAAGACCGCGGTGGCGAACGCGGTAAGCTTCGCTTTCATCTTTAGACCCCCTTCCGAGAGACACCGGCTCGTTGACCGGCACGGACCCCTTGTACACGTTGCACCCGGGTTCAAGGTCAAGAGCCTTGACCCTAAAGTCGAGTTCAAGGTGCCATACTGATCTCATGGCCGGACTGCGAATCGGCGAGGCGGCAACCCGCGCAGGTACAAGCACCGCGACGATTCGTTACTACGAGCGCGCTGGCCTGATGCCGAGACCGCCGCGCTCCACGGGAGGATATCGTCTGTACTCCGACCGGGCCGTGGAGGAGTTGAGGTTCATTCGGAGGGCTCAGGCGCTCGGCTTCTCTCTGGACGAAATCCGCGGACTGCTCCAGCTCAGTCGAGGCGGCGTGGCGCCATGCTCTCGCGTCATCTCTCTCGCGACAACCCACTTGGCGCTGCTCGACGAGCGAATCCAACGGCTCCACGCGTTCCGGCAGCAATTGGCTGCTGCACTCGACAAGTGGCGCAGCGATAAGTGCGGGTTCACTTCGAAAGGGTTGTGCGATCTGCTGGGCGATGGCGAAGCCGCGGCCGACTCACTAAGACTGGCGATGCTGCGACAGCCACTCCACCGTCGTCGCCGACGGGCATCCGCAATCCCCTTGTCGTTAGCCGACCGTTAGCGGCCGTGACTCGCGAACACTCGCGTGGTCCCATCGTTGCTGTACGCGACGACGTCGTACGGCTGCACATTCGAACCCGGGATCTCCATGCCGGGTGATCCGATCGGCATGCCTGGTACTGCCAAGCCGGCGGTCGGTGGACGCTCCTCCAACAGGCGCTGTACGTCTTCGCCAGGGACGTGGCCCTCCAGCACATAGCCAGACACGAGTGCCGTATGGCATGACCCCAGCTGCGCTGGAACGCCGTGGCTCGCCTTGAAGTCCGTGAGGTCTGCCATGTCCGTAGTGCGCACCTCGAACCCCTCCTCACGCAGGTGGTCCACCCATTTCGAGCAGCACCCGCAGGTGGGCGTCTTGTACACGTCAACGACCGGAAAGGCCGATCCCCTGGGGGCAGAGGCGAGCGTGGTGGCACTCGTCGCCGAGGCCTGACCTTCCTCTAGGGAACGTCCCGCAAACACGACGAGGCCAATGGTGACCGCAACAGCGACCCCGATTCCGCCGGCGATCCATGCCGCTCTTCCAAAGCGCCGCGACGGCGCGACGCTCAGTTTCCGCGGTGTGCTCTTGCTCATTTCGTCACTCTCCCCGACGACACGTGACCGCTACTTCGCCGTCAGCGTCATCCTCTTGCTATCGATCTCTTGTCCGCCGCGCATCACTGTGACGGTGACGTCCCAGTTGCCAGCGTTCGTGACCTGGCCCTTGCCTGGGTACGTTCCATTGCCGCGTGCGTGAGGTCGTCTTCGTGCGCATCTCGGGCATGTTCGTGGAGGGCATCGCCGCCATCAAGAACTGCGGTGTTGATCGCTTCAGATCGTCATCCCGGACTTCTTCAGCGCGCCACGGCGCAATGCACGTCGTTTCATGATGTAGAAAATGACGGGCGTGATGATGAGCACGTGAATGGTCGACGTCACCATGCCGCCGATGATGGGCACCGCAATCGGCTTCATGACATCCGACCCGACGCCCGTGCTCCACATGATCGGGATGAGGCTCGCCATCACGACCGTAACCGTCATGAGCTTCGGTCTGAGTCGGAGCACCGATCCGTCGACCGTCGCTTGCCACACATCGCGTTCGGTCATCTCGCCACCCCGCGCCAGCCGTTTGTCGAGCGCTTCGTGCAGATACACGACCATCACCACGCCAGTTTGCACGGCGACGCCATACAGCGCGATGTAGCCGACCCACACCGCCACCGAGAAGTTGTAGCCAAGCAGCCACTGCAGAATGACACCTCCGGTCATCGCGTAGACGACCGACAACATCACAATCGTGGCCTCCGAGGCGGAGTGAAACGTCATGTAGAGCAGCATGAAGATGATGAAGAACACCAGTGGGATGAGGATCTTCAGCCGCTCTCGGGCACGGACCTGGAACTCGTACTGCCCGGTCCATTGCAGGGTGTATCCCGGCGGCATCCTGAGCTGCTGGGCGATCGCCGCTTTCGCAGTATCGACGTAGCCGCCGATGTCCGTCGTGGCGGTGTCGACGTACACATAGCCTGCGAGCTGCCCGTCCTCATCCCGGACCATCGCCGGCCCGGTGGTGAGCGTGATCTCTGCCAGTTGGCCCAGCGGTACGTAGGCACCCATGGGAGTCTTGATGAGCACTCGCTCGAGCGCGGGCAGACTCTCGCGAAACTCGCGCGCGTAGCGGACGTTCACTGGATACCGCTCGCGTCCTTCGACAGTCTGCGTGATGTTCTCGCCGCCGAGCGCCGACTGGATGACATCCTGCACGTCCTCGATCGTGAGTCCATGTCGCGCTATGGCATGGCGGTCGATGCGAATGTCGGTGAAGTACCCCTGGGCGACCCGCTCGGCGTAGACACTGCGGGTGCCGGGCACCTGCTGGAGGATACGCTCGATCTCCTGGCCAAGCCCCTGGATCACATCCAGATCCCCGCCGAAGATCTTGATGCCGACGGGCGTCTTGATGCCGGTCAGCAGCATGTCGAGACGATTCCGGATCGGCTGCGTCCAGACGTTCGGAAAGCCTGGGAACTGGAGTAACCCGTCCATCTCGGCCTGCAGTTGCTCGAACGTCATTCCGCGCCGCCACTCCCCGCGCGGCTTCAACATGACCGTCGTATTCACCATGCCCATCGGCGAGTTGTCGGTCGCCGTCGTGCCACGGCCGACGGTCCCGAACACGCGGGCGACCTCCGGCACCTGCTTCAACAGCTTGTCCTGGACCTGCAACAGCCTTGTCGCCTCGGTAATGGACAACCCGGGCGGCGACGTGGGCATGTAGAGCAGCGAGCCCTCGTAGAGCGGTGGCATGAACTCGCTGCCGATCGCGAATAACAGGGGTACCGTGAGCGGCACCACAGCGAAGTTAACCAGCAGGGCCGTCCACTTGAAGCGGAGCGCCACGCGAAGAATCGGCTCGTACAGCCAGGTAAAGAACCGCGACACCGGGTTCACGGATTCGGGCCTGAGCCGCCGGCCTCGAATGAACATCGTCATGAGCACCGGTACGAGCGTGATCGAGAGCAGGGATGCCCAGACCATTGCTGAAGTCTTCGTGAACGCCAGCGGCCGGAACATGCGGCCCTCCTGTGCCTCGAGCAGGAACACCGGCACGAATGAGACGATGATGATCGCGAGCGAGAAGAAGATGGCGCGCCCCACCTGCTTCGCGGCGGCGATGATGACTCTTGGTTGATCCTCATAGGCCACCGGATGGTCCGGCTCCGAGACGTGGCGGTAGGCGTTCTCCACCATGACGATCGACGCATCGACCAGCACGCCGATCGCCAGCGCAATGCCACCCAGGGACATGATGTTGGAGGTGACGTCCAGGTAGTACATCGGAATGAACGACGCCACCACGGCAAGGGGAAGCGCCAGGATCGGGACCAGCGCCGATCGGAAGTGGAAGAGGAACGCAAGAATGACCAGCGAAACGACGATCGCTTCCTCGATCAACGTGCGTCGCAGCGTCGCAATCGACTCGTTGATCAGACCTGAGCGGTCGTACGTGGGGATGATCTGCACGCCCGCCGGCAGCGCACTCTGGATCTCCCGCAGCTTGACTTTGACGCGCTCGATGACGCGGAGCGCGTTCTCACCGAACCGCATCACGACGATGCCGCCGACGACCTCGCCCTTGCCGTCCAACTCCGCAACGCCGCGTCGGAGATCAGGTCCGAGCTGCACGTGGGCGACGTCGCTCACGCGCACCGGCGTGCCTCGCACATCTGCGCCGAGCGAGACGGCGGCGATATCCTCGAGCGACGTCAGATAGCCGCGGCCGCGGACCATGTATTCACGGCCCGAGAATTCGAGCAGCCGCCCTTCGACTTCGTTGTTGCTCGCGCGGATCGCCTGGATGACGTCCTTCACCGATTTGTTGAACGCCGCGAGCCTGTTCGGATCGAGGTTGACTTGGTACTGCTTCACGAACCCGCCAATGCTCGCCACTTCGGCGACGCCCTCGACCGAGGCGAGCGCGTAGCGGAGGAACCAGTCCTGCAGCCCCCGCAGGTCCGCCAGGTTTCGCTCGCCGCTTTCGTCAACGAGCGCGTACTCGAAGACCCAGCCGACGCCCGTCGCGTCAGGACCGATCGTCGGATTCGTTCCCTCAGGCAGCCGGCCGCGAATGCCTTGCAGATACTCGACGACGCGACTCCGCGCCCAGTAGATGTCCGTGCCGTCTTCGAAGATCACATAGACGTACGAGATCCCGAAATCGGTGAACCCGCGGACCGTTCGCACCCGCGGCGCCGAGAGGAGAGCCGTGACGATCGGATACGTGATCTGGTCTTCGATGATGTCCGGGCTCCGGCCCATCCACTCCGTCGACACGATCACCTGCACATCGGAAATGTCAGGCACCGCATCGAGCGGCGTGGCGGTCATCGCCCAGATGCCCCACAGCGTCAACACCGCGCTGCCGGTGAACACCAGGAACCGATTGCCCGCGCACCAGTCGATGATCCGGCTGATCATAGTCGTGCCTCTCTCCTCACGCGCTCTCTCTCGAACGCCGTCTCGCGGCTACTTCGCGGTGATTGGAAACTTCTTCGAGCCGATCTCCTTGCCCGCGCGCTTCACGGAGACGGTCACGTCCCATTTGCCGGCCATCGTCACCTGGCCGGTGCCCACGTACCGGCCCTCCTTCTGGTGCTTGAGCGTGACCGTGTTCTTCATCTCCGGCATGGCGCCCATCGCCGCCATGTAGAACATTGCGCTGACTTCGGCATCGGTCACCGGCTTTCCAGACGGATCCTTCACGGTGACCTCGAACGTGTTCTCGCCGCTCTTCGGAGGGCTCGGCTTGCTCGTGAACGTGATGTCGAGCGCCGGCTTCTGAGCCGACGAGCCTTGGGGCGTTGCTGCAGCGACGATGCCCGGAAGTGCCGTCATGACTAAGAGAACCAGTGCCGCGCCCAGCACGGCGAGGCTTCCCGCGTGCGTCTTCGTGTCCATCGTGATCTCCTTTCGTCGTGTTACCTCGCAACCACCGCGAGCTGCTTGCGTCCGAGTTGCTGCCCGTTCTTCACGATCGTGACCGTCACATCCCAGCGGCCGGCCATCATGACTTGCCCGGGACCGCGATACACGCCGCCGCCGACGTGCGGCAGCTTCGTCTCGTTCCGCATCGCCGGCATATTCATCGTCGGCATCGCGGGCATGAAGAGCTGTACCGTCACCTCCGCGTCCGTGACTGGCTGCCCACTCCCGTCCTTGACCACAACCTCGAAGAGGGTCTCGCCGGTGCGTGGCGGATCCGGCTGTGACCGGAACGTGATGTCGAGCGCCGGACCGGCGGCGGGTCCACCTTCAGCGGCCGGCGGGCGCTCGTAGTTCTGCAGGCCGGCACGAAGCTGGCTCTCGGAGTCGAGGAAGAACGTCGCACTTGTGGCGACCTGCTCGCCTTCCTTGACGCCATCGACGATCTCGACTCGATCGCCAAGCCGCTGTCCAACCTTCACCCGACGTGGGGTGAAGTACCCGTCGCCTTCGGCGATGAACACCACCTGATCGGTCCCGGCCTCGAGGACGGCATTGGCGGGCACCGTCAAGCCCTCTGCGTCCCTGGCCTGGATCTCGACGTTCGCGTACATGCCCGGCTTCAACCGCCCGCGCCGATTTGGGAACTGGAAGCGCACCTTCACGGTGCGCGTGTTCTCTTCCACGAAGGGGTAGATGTAGATCGCGCGACCCTGGAACGTTTCGCCCGGATACGCGTCAAGGGTCACGGTCGCCGGCTGACCGACTCGAGCGAGCCCTATCTCTTGTTCGTACACGTCAGCCTCGACCCAGACGACCGACAGGTCGGCGACCTTGTAGAGGGTCTGTCCCGGCATCACGCGCATACCCTGGAGCGCCTGCTTCTCGATCACGAACCCTGAGACCGGCGAGCGGAACGTGACCACGTCCGGCGCCTGACGCGTATCTTTGAGACGCCGAATCTCCTCCTCGGGAAGCTCCCAGAGCACCAGGCGCCGGCGCGCCGAGGCGACCAGTTGTTCGGCACGTTCGCGGGCATCGGCGATCACCGACGTTTGCACCTGATCGCGCGTCTTCAACGCCAGGAGGTACTCGTGCTGAGTGGTCAATAGATCGGGGCTGTAGAGCGTGAAGAGCGGCTGGCCCTTCTGAATCGGTTGGCCGGTGTAGTCGACGTAGAGATCGCGAATCCAGCCCTCCAGCCGCAGGTTGATGTCCGCGAACTTCGTCTCGTCATACCGGACAACGCCGACGGTCCGGACGGTGCGTCGTAGCGGCTCGCGCGTGACCGGTGCGGTGCGTACCCCAATCAATTGCTGTCGGCGTGGGTCGATGGCCACGTCACCGCGCGTGGGGCCAGCCGACTTGCTCGCGGGAGGGGATGTGCCGGGCATCCCTGGCATTGTGTCGTGCGACGTAGCGGGTGGCTGGTCCCCTGACGACCGGTTGCCACGTGCGCGGATCGCATACAGTGCGGCGGCGACCACAAGCAGGATCACCAGGATGGCGGCGGAGGCGAGCAGTGCGCGTCTCATCTCAGTGTCCTTCCTTCGTCATCACGACGGCCGTCGTGCCAGCGGGGAGGTCCGCGCCTACGGCGCGTTCCAGATCCGCGAGGGCCTGCTCGAAGTCGCTCAACGCTCGGAAGTACTCGAGCTGTGCGTCGAGCAGCACACGTTCGTTGTCGATCAGCGCCTGAAACTCGACGCGGTCCGTCTGATAGGCGACTCGCGACACGTCCAGCGTTTGCCGCGATTGCGGCACGATCGTCGTGCGCAACAGGGCGGCGCGGTCTTGCGCCGACCTCGCCCGAACGTAGGCTTCCTGCACACCGAGACGGACGACGTTTTCGAGCACCTGCAGACGCGCCTTGGCCGCCTGAATGGCGGCGCTGTGTTCGGCCACGCGCGCGTCGATCCGCCCACGAGACCAGGGCGCGCGCGGCCACGTGATGCCGACCCGCGCCATCCACGCATCGGTCATGCGCGGCATGAGCATGTAGCCGCCCTGAATCGAGAAATCCGGCTTGTAGTCACTTCGAGCGGCCGCGAGCTCCGCTTCCGCGCGCTCGATCTCGATCCGGGCGCGCTGCAGCTCGGGCTGGCGATCCAGAGCCACACGCTGCAGGTCGGTCGTCGCCGGAAGGATCGTCTGTTCAGGCGGTTCGATCAGCGGACCGATCGGTGTCTCTGGAGGGCGATGGCGCAGGATGTTGAGGCGCGCTGACGCGAGCTGCGCCTGCTCATCGAACGTGATGATCGCGCCGTGCAGCCGCGACAGTTCCACGGTCGGCTTCAGGACGTCCTGCTGTGAGATCCGGCCCGTCGTGTATTTCGCCTGAGAGACATCCGCGATCTGACGCAGGAGCTCGATGGAATCCAGATGCACCTGGATAGCCTTGCGGGCGATATAGAGCGACGCGTACGCCTGCTTGACCTGGTTGATGATCTCGCGCGTTCTCACGGCGACGTCAGCGCCCGCCAGGGCGACGTCCTTCTCGGCAACCGCCGCACGCAGGTCGCGCTTGCCGCGGCCGGGCAAATCCTGCGTGACCATGAGCATGTACATGTTGGTGTCCGCCGGATTGATCGAATTGAACGGCCATTGCCAGATCTGCGCCTCGGCCATTGGAGCATCGAGGAACCGCTCCTGACCGGGTCGCTGACGCACGACATCGACCTGCGCGCGAAGCGCGACGAGCTCCGGATTGCGCTCAATTGCTTCCTCGAGCAACACCGTCAGCGTGACCGGCGGTCCAGTCGGCTGCGCTTCCCTGTGTGTGAGAGTCGAGGGCTGCTGCGCCTGCTCGGAAGACGTACCCGCTTCCACGGACACTCCGCCAGCTGATGCGCCGATGCACAACATGAAAGCGATGACTCTGATACGCATGGCTCCTTCGCCTTTCGGTCAACTCCGCAGGGATCGCCGCCGCGGCTCTCCAGGCCTTGTCGAGCAGCGCCACGGATAAGCCAAGCGGCCGTCAGAACAGCCGTTACTGACGCATGCAGAAGCACTGCGTCTTGACGACCCGCACTCGACGCGCGGGGCGCCCGCCGGAGCCTCTGCGGAGGCTGGCAGGCACACGACGACTGTCAGGAGTTAAACGAGGAAGACCGAGAGGAGGAGATGCTTCGGGACGGGGCTGGCGCGCAACCCGGCGAGGTCGACGGCGTGCCAGTGCACAAGCGAACTCTGAGGAGCGACCACCGACAACGCCGGCTGCAACACTGCAACCGTGATTGTTGCGGCGAACGGCTTGCCGGATGGATTCGACTCGTCGGATTCAGAAGCGGCGCAGCAGCTGTCTGCTGCCGCTTGGCTAACCGGCGCGGTGTTGTCCTGATCGTTCTTGTGCCCAGGGCAGTTCGGATTCTCTTCGCAACACGCGCGACGTGCCTGCGGAGTCGGCTGCCAACCTGCACACTCCGCCCACCCGCCTTGCAACAGGGCAACTACGCAGACGAGAGCGGCCAGCCGGTGATTCAGATGCACCACGTTCAGCATGCCCGACCCGATTGGTCGTGTCAAACCCGGCCGAGTTTGGACCGCCACGACGGCACGAACGAGCAGACCAGGCCGACCATCACGTAAGTGCCGGCCCGTGGCTCGACAAGGCCCCGTCAAGGCCGTGAGCCCCGCCTAGCGGCGGGGTCGGAGCGGAGCGAAGAGCCTTGACGGGGCCGAGGCGAGCCGGAGAATCGGGTCCGTGATGGTCGCGTGTGAATCGGCACGAACAGTTCGAGTCGCGCACCTGTGAACCGCATCGACCGCCGCGTGTCCCAACGGGTCGCCCTTCGATCTCCACCGAAGCCTCCGCAAGCTATGGGCATCTGTGCGGCGGACGGCGTTACGCGGTCGAACCGCTCTTCTTGCCAACAGTGCGCCACTCGATCAGGAACGCAAGGGCAATACCGACCAGGACGGTCCCCCACACCACCGCCAGGTCCAGCGTCCAGATGCCGGCTTCAATCAAGGCGGCAGCCAGAGCGCCCATCAGAAAGAGCGGGCCGGTGATACCGCAGTGCAGCGTTCGATTGCGACCGAAGTTCACGAAGCAGGCGGCTCCCAACGCGAGGAGCAGAAGCGTATCGCCGTAGGCCTGGATCGGTGGCCACATCGAGGCGACGAGCAGACCCGCGCCGTACACCATCGCAAAGGCCACAGCCCAGAAGCACATGGCCGAAGGGGTTGTGCAGCAGCTTCGCGCGAACAGTCGAGTGGCCATAAACTCCTCCGTCTTGCGCCGCTCAAAATCGGCGGTCATGGCGCCGTTCAAGAAGCCACCATCTCCGCATGAGCGTACTCAATGCCCTCAGTTTGCACTCTGGAGCGCACTCCAGAGTCAAGCCCCGTCGCGATTGACTCGACTTGGTCCACTCGTTCTCTCCGAACTGCTACGTCGGCCTGTGGACCATGAGCTCCTACCAGGACTGCGGCTGCGATTCAGAGCATCAAGCGAGACGGTGTCGAGGATCGCTCGAGCCGTGATGCCGAGCGCGATTGCGGTCGATTCCTCTGGTTCACAATCACCGTTGAACCTGCCGGAGGCCGGCTCACCGTCGATGGGTGACGTCCTAAACTCCCTGTAAAAGCAAAGCGGCGTTGGTATCCTCCTGGTGATCCAAACCAGAGTCGGCCCGTTGGTAGCGGGTCGGGAGGAGATCAACGCCATGAAGAGAGTACCACCGAGTG
>Ga0209172_10002555_pt1 | contig 31465 bp, 22 predicted proteins | sample LarsenN4metaG_FD_184113 | JGI IMG/M metagenome (GOLD analysis project Ga0209172, IMG submission 184113) | Hot spring sediment bacterial and archeal communities from British Columbia, Canada, to study Microbial Dark Matter (Phase II) - Larsen... ... | reverse complement strand
CAAAAGTGTTGAATGTCAATAAAAAAGTGGTAAAAATAGCCATAATTATGTTATAATGAGAGCTGAAAATTAAAAAAGAGGAGTTTAAGCATGACTAAATATTCATTCTCCATGATTCTCAAATACATCTTGAGGGACTTGCCCAAAAATGACTATCCAGTATTAAACAGCCGTCTTTTTTTCGGGTGTTGGTTGTCCTTAGTAATGGATAACAGCTTAACCAGCATGCGAGATTTATTTAAGAGAATAAATAACACTGGTATTGCCGGAGATATTTCTACGTTTTCCAAAGCAAGTTCTCACCGCGACCTAAAACCTTTTCAACAAATTTATCAAAAATTAAATCAATTAATTCAGAAGAAAAATCAGAAAAAGCTCCATGATAAATACTCAGTTTGTCCAATAGATTCAACAATCATCACTCTCACTAGCAAATTGTTGTGGGTAAGCGAATATCATCAAGTGAAACTGTTCAGCTCTCTTAATCTCGCTACGGGAACCCCTGAAGATAACTTGCTCAATTTTGGATATGACCATGATTACAAATTTGGCTCAACAATGATGTCTGGTTTGCCGCAAAACGCTGTTGGAGTAATGGATAGAGGATTCGCTGGATTAAATTTTATCGAGGAATTAGTCCAAGAAAATAAATATTTTGTTCTGCGAATAAAGAATAATTGGAAATTAGAATTTGCCGGAGAATCTGGATTAATTAAAGTCGGGTCATCGGGTGATGCTAAATCTTATAGAGTCATTAATTTTTGCGATCTAACGACCCAAACTGAATTTCGCTTAGTCACCAATTTACCTGCTCAGGGAGAAGCGGCGGTTTCTGACGATGAAATTAGGGATATTTATCGATTGCGCTGGGGAGTTGAATTGTTATGGAAATTTTTAAAAATGCACTTAAAACTTGACAAATTAATTACCAAAAATGTCAATGGGATAACTATTCAAATTTATGTCAGCTTAATCGCTTATCTAATTTTACGAATTATATCTATTCCCGAAGAATGGGGGAATAAACTTTTAGATAAATTCCGCTATTTACAATGTTGTATGTGTCAAAAAATTAGTTATGTTCATTGGTTTGAGGATATGACGTTTTTTGAATAATTTAGGCATCAAAGACATAAGTGTAACTTTTTATGTAAAGTTTTGTATCGACATTCAACATTTCTGGGTTGTTACCATTAACTGGGTGTTGGCGGAAGCGCTGAGGCATTCTTCGGCTAATTCTGGCAATAAGCGGGGGTGGAGGTGGTTTTCTGGTTCTTCAATGCCGCAGAATAAAGGCGGTTCGGGGTCGGATAATACGGTGAGGTAGGCGAGCATTTTCAGAGTGCCATCGGAGGCGAATTTAGCGAGAATGGGTTGAGTGAAAGGAGCATCTTTAATTTGCAGCAATAGTCTGCCATCTTGCATCATTTCTGCATCGACTCTTTCCAGACGGGGAACGCGACTGGAAAGAGTCTGCAAAATTTGCTGCAAGCGTTCTGGGTGTTGTTCTTTGAGGTATTGAATAACATTGGGTAAGTTATCGCCGGTGGGGGATAATCTTTCTTGGGGACCGGCTTCTGGGAGGCTGCGGGTGCTGTCGGCGGTTAAATAGGAAAGATACCAACCGGTGATAAACTGGCGTAAGGCGCTAACGCGGGGGTGTTTGGCGAACTGTCCGAGGGTGCTAACTGCGAGCATTTCTGGGGAGTTGAGTTTTTCAGATATGCGATCGTCTTTTTCATCTGGCATTTCCCCGGTAATGACTTGTCCCTCGCCTTGTTTAAAATCGAGAAACTTAAAAGGTTTGCCTCTTTCACCGCGTCGCCATTGTAGCCATTCTTCTGCCACTTCGGGGCCTTTGTTGCCTTCAGCAATAGCAAGATGATAGGTGATAAGTGGAGATTTGGATTTTTCCCGGTATTTTAGCTCAATGATAATTTCTCCATCAACGCCACGGGTGCGCAATTCCCGAAACCTCCCTCGCCGATCGCAGGCTTTGCGCAAACCAACGGTAAAGCATTCTGACAAAAAAGCAAATACATCAAAAATCGTTGATTTGCCACTGCCATTCGGCCCTAAAAACACGGTGAGGGGGGTAATGCCTTTGAGTTCTAAGTCACGGAGAGCGCGGTAGTTCTGAACTCGCAGGTATTCTATGCGCATAGAGAAACCGGGTTTCTTAACTAAATCTAGGGTATGATGCAGGGGTTATCGCAGAAACCCGGTTTCTACTCATGGCGTTACCTAGGTTTCTCACCGATGATTTTACCATAGAGAAACCAGGTTTCTTCACCAAATCTAGGGTATGATACAGGAGTTATCCCAACCTGCTTCCGGTTTCTCCGACAAAGGACAAGTGACAAATGACAAAGGACAAGGGACAAAATCATCTTTATTTAAAAGGGGGAATCGCTGCAGGTAAACCCACGCGCATAAATAATTTGGCAAATCCTTGGGAAAAGTGTTCTAAGAATGGGGATTTTAACCGCCAGCGGTTTCCTAATTCAGTTGCTTGTTTTAGAAGATAATCATAGGGCAAGCTATGTATTTCTCTAAAATCTACTACTAAGGCGGCTCGGTTGTCATCTGGGTTGGTGGGTGACGCCAGCAGGTGCAATCCTTCTACTCTACCTTTTCTCACTTCTTCCCATTTGCCTCTTTTGGCTAAATGGGGGTTAATTTCCTCAAATTCTGATAAGGAGTAAATCCGACAAAGAGCCACCAAACGGACTTTGTTGTTTTCCAGGTCGCAGCTTTGGGTTAAAACAATCAGGTCAAATACATTGAACACTACATCTATTTCTTTACTTTCGCTGTTTTTGGCCAAATCTGTCGGGTCGAATACTGGCACTGGTACGAGACATCCCGGCAGGTAATCTCCCTGCCTGAGTGTTGCCTCATTTACTTGCACCCAGAAAGGCTCGATGGTCATTCTTCTTCATCTAGAGGATAAGGCAGGGGTTTTCCACGCCCTTGAAATTGGGCTCGCATCCGCACGGTAAAAGAGCGTTTAGGTGGCCCAGGGCTGTAGGTTATTTCGGTTGTATCATCATCTTCTTCGTCCAGGGGATAAGGCAGGGGTTTTCCACGACCTTGAAATTGGGCTCGCATCCGCACGGTAAAAGAGCGTTTAGGTGGCCCAGGGCGGTAAGTTATTTCACTTACATCTTCTATGGCGTCGCTAATTTCTGTCAAATATTCCCGCCAAATCTCCTCAGTTACCTCGGTGATTTTTTGCCGCTCTGGGCTTTGCCCTGCGGGGATAGATGTTACGTCCCGCACCAGCATTATGGGCGGTGCTTTAATTTGATGGGGAGGGGGTGCTAGAATTGTAGCCATTAGTGAATCAGCTCCCTTGTGCGATCGGTAATACAGGCTTCAAATACTAAATCGGTACGATCGTGCAGTTTTTCTATAGCTGCCCACAGCCCCGGTTCATCGTGGGGGATATCAATTTCTTGATATAGGTCAATATCCAACAAGATAGAAACTGAATCTGGCTGAGTAGGCGGGACGATCGCCTCATTTAGAACCAGCATCCCTTTGATATCTTCCTGGGGAATTTGCAACTGCATGAAATAGCCGCTTAAACCTTGTGACAAGTCTGGGGAAACTTCCGGTACTGTCCGCAGGTATTCTTTTAAATCACCCAGGGGGAGGGGTACATCCACTCGGTTAATATAGCGGATGGCGACGCGGGTAATGGCTTTTGGCTGAGTGAGTTCGCGATAAATATGCCACAGGCGCATTGCTTCATCCCGAAATCTCTCCCAGCAGTCGTAGGGAGCTAGGCGACTGAAGGTGAAGCCATCGAGGCGCGCCTGAACAGCCTGTTTCTCGTCACTGCTCCAATAGCAATAGCCAATTTGAGTTTGACTGGCTGTGGTGCCCACACTAGGACCTGCCGTCATTTGCCCCTGGAAAACCAAGATATCCTGAAGTTTGGGGTAGTCCGCCTCGATGGGTTGATGCACTCCGGTTAATGTGGTGAGTGCTACCCCATCAGGAAGTTCCACCCGCAGGTTAATTACCGCTTCGGCGATCGGCGATCGTGAGTAATGTTTTCTTGGCTCCATATATCTATTGTAGATGCCCGCGCCTCTGGAAGCAAGAAGTGAACAGAAATTCCTCGACCCCAATCTAGATATACAGTTGCATATTAGCAACTTCATATTTAATGATTGCTGCAACCAGATAAAGCTATAGCACTATTTTAAATAAGCCCCTCTCTGGGGAGAAGTTTCATCACCAAATCTTGGTTATCACAGAAACCCGGTTTCTATCTCATGGCGTTACCTAGGTTTCTCACCGATGATTTTACCACATCAACTCTTCCCTAGCTACTCTACAGAAACCAGGTTTCTTAACCAAATCTAGGGTATGATGCAGGAGTTATCGCATTGGGTATCAGTTTCTTTTCCAAGAGACAAGGGACAAATGACAAGGGACAAAGGACAAATGCAATTAATGAATCCTGGTCGCGGGATTGACATACTAATACCATATCTGCGTCCCCAGTGGCCAACGATCGCCCGAGCGATGGCCTGCACCTTGGGCTTTACCATATTTTGGCCAATTTTGGCGCAACTGGCGGGAAAAATTGCCGGTTTTATTGGGGCGGGAAATGTGGGAGCAACTGCCCAAGTCGCCGCGATCGCCGCCCTCGTATTTCTGCTGCGCGGTGCCGTACAATATGGCCAAGATGCCCTCATGGCTAAAGCCGCCTTAGCCATTTCCCTATCCTTGCGCCAACGCACTTGCGCCCACCTCCTAACCCTCAGTCCCGGTTATTTTACCACCGCCAAAAGTGGCGATATCTCCTACCGCCTCACCGAAGATATCGATCGCATCGGCGAAGCCATCAACAAATTTTTCCATCAATTTGTCCCCTGCATCCTGCAACTCTTAATCTTGCTGGGGTACATGATTTATCTCAACTGGCAACTCACCGCCGCCACCTTCATCATCGCCCCAGGGATGGCAATTTTAATTGGTTGGTTTGGCGAAAAACTGCGGATTTATTCCCATCGCAGTCAAAGCCGAATTTCTGATTTATCCGCCTTAATTGCAGAAGTCGTTAGCGGTATCCGTATCGTCCAAGCCTTCGCCGCCGAAGAATATACCCTACAACGATTTTCCCACGAAGCCCAACGCCACACCGCCGCCAGATACGCCGCCGAACGCCTGAAAGCCATTCAATTTCCCGCCATCGGCTTTTTAGAAGCCTTAGCCGTCCTACTCCTATTTTTACTCGGCGGGTGGCAAATTGCCGCAGGTAATTTAACCGGGGCAGATTTTGTCAGCTACTGCGCCGCCGTCGCCCTATTAATCGACCCCATCTCCATTACCACCAGTAATTATAATGAATTCAAACAAGTAGAGGCATCGGTTGACCGGATTTTTGAACTATTAGCCGTGACCCCGCAGGTAGTTGATACCCCCAATGCGATCGTCATGCCCCCAGTCAAAGGTTTAGTAGAATATCGCCAGGTCAGCTTTGCCTATGAACCGGGGCAAATGGTGATAGAAAATCTCAATTTAGTGGTAGAACCAGGAGAAGTAATTGCCCTAGTGGGTGCTTCCGGGGCGGGCAAAACCACGATGATCAACTTACTCCCGAGATTTTACGATATCTTATCTGGGGAAATCCTCATTGATGGCATCAATATCCGGGATGTGCAGCTCGCCAGTTGGCGGCGACAAATTGGCATTGTCCCCCAAGAAACTTTGCTATTTTCTGGCACCATCGCCGAAAATATTGCTTTCGGACAGTTGGACTGGGACACAACGGCGGTAGAAGCCGCCGCAAAAGCCGCTAACGCCCACCAATTTATCACGGAAATGCCCGAAGGTTATTACACAGGGGTGGGAGAAAGGGGGGTGAATCTTTCTGGGGGACAGCGACAGCGAATTGCGATCGCTCGGGCGGTTTTGCTCGACCCCCGCATCCTGATTTTAGACGAAGCCACATCCGCTTTAGATGCAGAGTCTGAGGCTCTGGTACAGGAAGCCTTAGAAAGGTTGATGCAAAACCGCACGGTGTTTATTATTGCTCACCGCCTCGCCACCGTGCGCCGGTGCGATCGCATTTTAGTTCTAGAACGGGGCCGCATCATTGAAGAAGGCACCCATCAGCAACTACTGGAACGTGGCGGACGCTACGCCAGTTTTCACGCCCAGCAATTTTATTGAAGTGGGCTTTCTTCCTTCAAATCCTCTAAAACTTGCATGGCTCTATTGATTTTGCGATTGGCCTCTTGAATAAATTCCTGCCACAGTTGCGGGCCATTGTCTTTGTCAGCAAAAGACCTCGCGAGATTGTGTGGCCAGTTGAAATCCTCCCAATCATCTCCCGCTTCGGGGATTTTGCCATTTATATCGGCATATTCCTGCAATTTAGAGCTGGCTGGACCAAAATCAAAAATGTAGAAAGACATCAGTAATCCTTTGGTGTGTTTGTCATTTGTCATTTGTCCTTTGTCATTTGTCCTTTGTCCTTTGTACGGGCGATTCGCGAATCGCCCCTACTCTTTTGCTCATACAAAGAACCAGGGACAAAGGACCAGGGACAAAGGACAAGTGACAAATGACTAGGGACAAATGACAACGAATCAATTTTATCATCTGGAATCAACTAGACTAATTTCTCCCGGCGCTGTCGCTGGGATGCCAACCCATCAGCCAGACGGGTGGTTTCTGGTAACCGGTATTTGGGGGTACAGCGGAGTACATATTCAATAGCTGTGGGAAGGCTGATTTTATGACCAATAGAGACATATATCGGCTTCACCCCGGGGCGAGTGCAAACCACGGCGCCAATGACTTCCCCGTTATCTATCAGGGGTTGCCAAGTACCCCGATCGTGCCCCAGTGGTTCATGTTGACCGATAAACCGAGACTTCGCCACCCCGATCGAGGGGATATTTGTAATGACACCTAAATGACAGGCGAGACCGAAACGGCGAGGATGCGCGATACCCTGACCATCGCAGAGGAACAAGTCAGGAGTAGTTTTAAGTTGACTGAGAGCTGCTAAAATCGCCGGGACTTCACGGAAAGACAGATATCCTGGAATGTAGGGGAAAGTGGAGGGGACCTCCGCCACGGCTTGTTCCACTGGCTGCAGCTGGGGAAAACTCAGCACCACCACCGCCGCCCGGGCGATCGTATTTTCGGCATTGTAGCCCACATCCACACCAGCAACATAGACCACCGGGGGCAAATCGTCCGTAGTCATCACTCGAGAGCGAAGTTGCTCTTGGATGGTAACAGCCTCCGCAGCGGTAGTGGGCCAAACGTGACCTGGTTCAATCTGGCTTCCCATATCCCCAGCCTTTTTAGCCCTTATCATAGTATATGGGACGTACTGTCACAACCCCACGACACAGGAGAAAAGTCATATGAAAAGAATCTCTACCGTTGACCACACTAAAACCATTGCTGGACTAGCGGCTGTGGGTTTTGGCGGCATCGCGATTTTGATATTAGCCAGCACTTTAAAGCCCTTTGTCATTGTCAACGCAGGCGAGCGGGGGGTAGTAATGAAATTCGGGAAAGTTCAGGATACCATCTTAGATGAAGGCATTCACGCCATCATGCCGATCGTTACCACAGTAAAACCCATCACAGTGCGGGTGCAAAAGAACAATTTAGCGGCGCAAGCCGCTTCTAAAGACTTACAACAAGTTTCCCTAGATGTAGCTCTCAATTGGTCAATTGATAAAGAGCGAGTCAATGAAATCTACCAGCGCATCGGGGATGAAGACCAAATCTTAAATCGCATTATTAATCCAGCGGTTGCGGAAGTGGTCAAAGCCACCACCGCCCAAAAAAATGCCGAAGAAATCATTACTAAACGCACGGAATTAAAGCAAGATATTGACAATCAATTGAAAGATAGATTATCGCCATACGGAGTGGTAATAGAGGATACATCTTTAGAAAATGTGGGTTTTTCTGAGGAATTTTCTAAGGCAATTGAAGCCAAGCAAATCGCAGAGCAGGAAGCCAAACGGGCTCAGTTTATTGCGCTAAAAGCCGAGCAAGAAGCCCAGGCGGAAATCAACCGCGCCAAAGGCCAAGCCGAAGCCCAAAGGCTACTGCGGCAAAACCTCACCCCAGAAATTCTTCAGCAGCAAGCAATTGAAAAATGGAATGGGCAATTTCCCACGGTCATGGGGGGTAATGGGGCATTACCACTGATTAATATTGCACCCCCAGGGACACCAGCAGGGCGATAGATGTCACAGGAGGAAAATTTTGTCATTGGTCATTAGTCATTGGTCGCTGGTGATTTGACAAAAGACTTTTGACAAATGACAAAAATCAAATTTTGCTAAACAGCTTGTTGAGGAGCAGGGGGGGGATATCGGAGATGGGGAGGACGTATTTGGCCGCACCGAGAGCGATCGCCTCCTTGGGCATCCCAAAAACCACACAGCTAGCCTCATTCTGGGCGATAGTGAGCCCCCCAGCGAGGGAGATAGAGAGCATCCCATCAGCGCCATCCCGCCCCATCCCGGTGAGCAAAACGGCGATCGCCCCTGCACCGTAGCGAGCCGCGATCGCGTTAAACGTCACCGTCACCGATGGACGGTGGCCCGCACAAGGTGGCGCCGAAGAATAAACAAACCTACCGCCGCTGTCAAACTCCAAATGTTTGCCCTCTGGGGGAAAATAAACATACCCTGGTTGCGGCTTTTCTCCCAAAGGTGCGATTTTCACCTCCACCATACATTCAGAATTTAACCAATCCACCAATCCCTGCAAAAACCCCTCGCTGATATGCTGAATACACACTGTAGGTACAGGAAAGTTGGCAGGTAACTGGGAAAGAATCCCTTGCAGGGCTTGGGGTCCTCCCGTAGAGGCACCGATCGTCAGGATTTTAAAATTCGTAGTAGGCAACCTCGGTGTAGAAGGGAGCGGCGTTTTTTTCACTTTGGCTAGCTCTTGATGAGGCTGAGGCAACCCTGTGGCTCCCGCCCCCCGTGCGCCAGATAGTCGCCCCAATGACATACTACCCGGTTTTGCCCCATCTAACTGAGGTTGCACATTGGCTCGGCGCAATGACGACCCCATCTCACTCCCACCACCACCAGCGGACCGCCCCAGGGACACCTCTGCAGAGGCGCTTCGCTGGTCCTCAGCGGGGGAACGGAGCGATCGTATTCCCACCCCCCCAACTTCATCCGCCGTTCCCGAAACCGGAGGTATCGGCTGAAATGTTTTTGTTTTGCGGCGGATGGTGAAAACCGAAACCCCCGCCAGGACTCGAATTTTTGCCAGCAGCTCCTGCTTAAGAATCTCGTAATTATTCCCAGTAATTCCAGAGCGGGGTTTCGGAAACACATCCACCGCCCCCGCATCAAGCAGCTTAAAGACATTATGAGTATCCTCTGGCTGCACCGAGGAACTAATCACCAGAATGGGCTTAGGAAACCGAGACATAACCTCAGAGGTAAATTCTAAACCCCCCATTCGTGGCATATGCAAATCCGTGCAAATCACATCGGGCTGCACCCGTGGAATCATTTCCAAGCCTTCAATGCCACTTTTAGCAGCCCCTACCACTTCGATTTCTGGTGGTGCATCCAAAATCCTTTTCAGGATAATAGTTGCCACCGGTGAATCTTCCACAATGAGAACCCGAATCAGCTTTTTATTCATTGGTCATTGTCAATTGATAATTGATAATTGATAATTGATAATTGATGACTGATAATTGATAACTACCAATTTTTAATGGTTAATTTTTAATGGTTAATTATCAATTATCAATTATCAATTGTTAATTATTTTTCAGAAAATTAACCTCCTCAAAGTTTCCGTAAGCAGAGTTTGGTTAAAACTGCTTTTAGTGATATAAGCATTTGCCCCGGCTTCGGCACCCCGTCGCTTATCCTCATCCTTAGCCAAAGAAGTCACCAGAATGATGGGCAAATCGCTGTATTCCTTAATTTGGCGGATTTTCGCCGTAAGTCCCAACCCGTCGAGATTGGGCATTTGCACATCAGAAATCACCGCATCAAAGGAACGAGACTGGAGTTTGTTAAACCCATCCATGCCATCCACCGCCGTCACCACTTCATAGCCAGCAGCCTCTAAAATCCGCTTTTCTTGAGTGCGTGTGGCGATCGAATCTTCCACCAACAGGATGACCTTCTTGCGCTGAATACTATCCTTTGCCCCATCAGAATTGGCGACAGGAGCGTGAACCTTGCGCACCGACCTGAGCAAATCCTGGGGATTCAAAACCATACAAACTTCCCCAGTACCCAGAATCGTAGCCCCCGATACATTGCGCACCCGCTGGAGTAGTTTACTTTGGGGTTTGAGTACCACATCCTGCTCATCGAGCAGACCATCCACAATCAGTCCGAGGGTTTCATCCCCCACCTGACAGATGATACAAGGCCGCGCCGCCAAGCGAGAGTCTGAGTCAATTTTACCCTTTTCTCCCCCCGTGCCTCCTTTCCAATAGGGTTTGGCGAGACTGCCCGTCTCCTGGTCTCCAGCTCCCCGAGGGGCGGCTTGGCCCTGCTCGTTGGTCTTGCTTGAGGTTTGGTTCGCCCGGGAGAGCGTTTTCTGTCTGGGAGACAATTGCAGCAAATCCGCCAGGGGAATTACAGAGATAGGCTGACCCTCGATCAGGATAGTTTCTCGGCCTTCGATGCAAAAAATTTCCTCCTGGGGAAGCAAGCGCGCCATTTGCACAAACTCCACCGGTAGGGCATAAGTAATGCCATCGACGGCAATGAGCAGCACATGGGCGGTGGCAAGGGTAGTGGGCAGTTGGATGCGCAGGATGCAGCCCTTGCCGGGGGTGGAGTCAACATGGATCGAACCCTTGAGGCGCTCCACATTGGTGCGTACCACGTCCAAACCCACGCCTCTGCCGGAAACTTCGGTAACGAAAGTGCGGGTAGAAAAACCGGGCGCGAAGATGAGGGACTGGATCTGGTTCGCAGTCATAATCGCCAGTTCGTCTTCCCTGGCGATCGCCCGCCGCAGAGCCGTCTCCTTGATTTTTTCAAGATCAAGTCCGCAACCATCATCTACCACTTCAATTATGACATTACTGGCGGTTTGGTAGCCCCGCAGCCGAATTGTGGCGACTGGTGGTTTGCCGCTGCGCTCTCGATCGGACGGTATCTCGATGCCGTGATCCACAGCGTTGCGGATCATGTGCATCAAGGGGTCTTTCATCTCTTCGAGGATGCGCTTATCGGCTCTGGTTTCCCCTCCTTCAATAATCAACTCCACTTGTTTGGCTTGCTGCTTGGCCAGGTCCCGCACCATGCGGGGAAACATATTAAAGATGGTAGATAGGGGCAGCAAGCGCAGGGTACGGACGCCTTCTTCTAATTCATCGGTGATGACATCCAGGCGGGTGCTGTCTTCATAAACGGAGTTGCGCAGGCGGGTAATCCGATCGAGAAGGTATCCTAAGCGTTCTTCGGCGCGGTGGTGGAATTCTTGTAACTGGCCAATAGCTTCGCCACCTTTAAATTTATGGCCATTACCATTGGAAATGTAGCCCTTCACTTCCCCATTCACATGTCCATTATTCCCACTCCGTCCATCTCCCTGGGTGATTTCTTCGATGAAGAAGCGATTCATAAAAGCATCGCGGCTCCATTCTTCGCACAAGTTGAGGATTTCTTCCACATCAGCCAGTCGGTGAGAAATTCGACTTTTAGTAACAGTCAGCTCCCCAGTTTGGGTCATCAGCGCATCAAGTTTGCTGGTTTCTACCCGAATGGTTTCAATGCGGTATTCACTATCCACCGCCACCGGTGCATCTGCACTGCTGATAGTCGCCACAGAAGCTGTTTGGCCTTTAGCTGGGGCAGGTTCAGCGCCATTAAAGCTAGGGGCGGAGGTGACAGTGGCGCCAGATGGCTCACCAGGGAGGCTTCCCGCCGCTGCTGGGGCACCCGGTGTTGGTGAGGGAGCCTGGTGATTAGTGCCTGACCCCCAAAGACTGACGGGCGAAACCGGGGCAGCGGTGACGGGAGGCTGGGGAGGAGTGGTAGAATTCGCCCCCCGAGTCGGCGCCCGATGAGAGATGGCGGGGGTTGGCTCGGCCCCAGCCCCTACAGTAGCTTCTGGGTGGCGGGTGGCAGTAGGGGCGATTCGCGAATCGCCCCTACTGCCCTCTTGGTCGATCTCCTCTACAGTAGGGCTGGCATTGTCCACCCTATTACTCTCTTGGTCTGTCTCCTCCAAAGGCGGCGCGGCATCTCTAGAGGTTGCTGATATGGGGGGAGCCTCTATTATTGGTGCTTCGTTGGCAACCGCCGCCGGGGAATGTGGGGGAGGAGGCATTGTGTGTGTATTCTCTGTTGGCAGGTGGCTGAGGAGGTTGTTGCCTGAGTCCGGGAGCGGGAGCGGGCTGGAGGCGACGGGTTTTGGGGGGGCGCCCATTAAATGGGCGAGAATGTAGAAGGTATTGATGCCTGATGGGGTGCCAGTGACGGATTCTTGGACGAGTTTGCGGATAGCGTCTAAGCCGTGATAGAGCCGATCGCATATTTCTGTAGTTAGGGGACTGTCTCCCCGCTTGACACTGCCCAACAGGTGTTCCCACTGGTGGGCGAGGGTGGCTACGTCTTTGACCCCAAGCATCCCCGCGTCCCCCTTGAGACTGTGGGCTTCCCGCATCATGTCTTGGACTTTACTATCTGCATCCAGGTTGGTATTTTTCCGCTCACTGAGTTGCTTTTCTAAATACAACAACCCTTCATCTAGTTTGTGCAAATGTTCTTCGCTGGCAATTTTGAATGTCATTCTTAGTTCTTCATCTTCAATCATCATAAGATTGTTCCTCCTGATAGTTTATCGGTGAAAATTGCCCGGAAATGGGGGACGGTGGCCGGTGGTTTGCCCCTTCGGCTGCGATCGCGAGCGGCTTAGCTCACTGAGGGACGGGGGGACTGGAGTCCGGGGATGATGGCTTGATCAGCTCCGTAGATGTAACGCGGACTGCAAGAGCAGCTCCACTGAGGCCATCCCCCTACTCTTTGGCTTCTCCCCATCTTTTTTGCCATTGCGCTTCTCACAAATTACCTCCAATGGTTCTTGAGCCTACCTTCTCGTGCTTCATTTTTCCAAATTGGATTAAGATAATTGGCCTTATGGCCACCACGGCTGATTTTCCAAATAAATTATATCGAAAATTTTTCATTTTTCACCTAGAGTTCATATAAATTTTGAATCAAAATTAATTAACCTAGGAATTGGCCTGATATTATTCACTGAGATAAAAATCTCTCTAGAGCCATCAACAATTATTGCTGGAAAAACTGGGTAATTGTTAATTGTTAATTGTTGATTGGCTCCATTTTTACCTACTAGACTATTTTAAATCATCTGTTTCAGATTTTGGGCAGCGATTTGGAGTTGTTGGACACGGGTTTTGACATTGCTGATGCCCCCAACCGTTTCTCGGGCGGCGCCGTTGAGGGTGTTCATGGCATCTACCACTTGCTCGATCGCCTGCACCTGCTGCTGGGCATTGAGGGAGATTTGCTGGGTACTCATCACAATCTCGTTGATGGCATCCCGAACCCCAGTAAAAGCGGTAGAGGTTTCGCCAACGATTTGGACGCCGCTTTCTACGGTTTTGATCGTTTCATCGGTCATCATCACTGTCAGGTTGATGGCATTCTGGATATCCAAGACTAGGGCAACAATTTTCTCGGCTGAGTTTTTGCTCTGGTCCGCCAGTTTTCTAATCTCGCTGGCCACGACGCCGAATCCTTTGCCGTGTTCTCCGGCTCGCACGGCTTCCACTCCGGCGTTGAGAGCCAAAATATTGGTGCGGTTGGCGATATCGCTGATAATGGTGGAGATGCTGCTAATTTGACTGGCTATCTCGCTCAGGTGCAAAATTTGTCCGGCAGTATCTCCCGCTTTTTCTCGGATGGTATTCATCCCGGAGCTGGTATTTTCTACGGCTTTCATGCCTCGATCGCCTAGGCTGAGGACCTTCTTCGCACCGGTGGCAGAGGCTTCGGCTTGGCTTGCCGAATGTCGTGATGAGGTGCCCAGTTGATTCATCGTGGTGGTGGTTTGATTGACTGCCGTGGCTTGGTGGTTGACCGTGCGCTCTTGCTGCTCCATTGTGGCGGCGATTTCCGTGGATGATTCCGCGATCGCCGTGGCGATGTCGTTGAGGGAACTGGTGGTGCCATTCGCCACCCAAGCCGCGATCGCGCTCATCGCCACCCCTGTACCTATCACTAATCCTACCAAAGCCAACACCAGATTTCTTTGGGCAGCGAACACCTCATCCGTATGATTGAGAATCAGTACCCCCCACTCGATTTTTTCCATCCCCTCCCCAGTAGTAATCGGAACATACGTCACCAACTTGTCCCGCAACTCTTGGCTTACAGGCTTCCCCGCTGCTTGGAGTTCCTGATAATTTTCCACAATCCCGCTCACATTTTGCCCCAGTAAACTCTTTTCAGTAGCAATAAATATTTCGCCCTTCCCATCAATTATATAGTAACTTTCCTGCTGGTAATTTCTCCCACTTTCTGCTAATAACAAGGTGGCCTCTTTCAACAGCCGTTCTATTTCATTCACAGAAATTTTTGTTTGGACTACTCCCAAGAGTTCACCAGTATTTAAGGTTTCAACTGGACGCCCTGCTTCAATTAAATACTGGCCATCTCTATCTAATTGTGGCATGGAAACCGCAAAACCTTTGAACTTAATTACTTGTTGAAATAATAAGTCATTAGCTATGCTAAATGTATTGTTGGTTGGGGCTTGCAACAAAACATTACCCTTGGTGTCTGCCACAATTAAATCAGCATAAATTTTTTTAGAAGTTCTAAAACTTTCCAAAACTCTTTCTTTCTCATCTTGGGGAGTGGCGGCGATGATTTTGGGGTTAACCACAATGCCCAAACCAGATACGGCTCTAATATCACCCCGAATATCACTCAGAGTTTGACTAATGCGATTGCTCATGGCAATAGCGCGAGCTTGTTGATAAGAAATTGCCGCATTTTCTAGACTAGGATTCGTGATGAGATAGGAAATCGTGCCGGTGGCAATAATAGGCACTGTGCCCATAACTATGGAAAAAGCGATCAGTTGATTTCTTAGAGACATATGTCCGGCTTTCTCTGCGGTGAAAATTTACTTTAGTCCTTTGTCTTTTGTCCTTTGTCATTTGTCCTTTGTTTGGTCATACAAGGAACAAGGAACAAGGAACAAGGAACAAGGGACAAGGGACAAGGGACAAGGGACAAGGGACAAGGGACAAGGGACAAGGGACAAGGGACAAGGGACAAGGGACAAGGGACAAGGGACAAGGGACAAGGGACGTTCAAAAAACCCTGACCAATAATCCTATTATACTATTTGCTGGAGTTCCAGAGCTTTTTCTTTGAGCTGGTGGGTGCCGATTTTTGTTTGGGTGATACTGCTGGCGGTTTCGCTCGCGGCCACATTCAGCTCCTTAATTGCTTGGAAGACTTCTTCAATAGAAATCGCTTGCTGGGTGGCAGTATCAGAAATTTGCCCTGATTTCGTAACTACTTGCTCGATCGCATCCTGGACGCGATGAAAAACTACGTCAGTTTCCATAGCGATTTCGCTCAGACTCTTAACGCTATTAGTGCTATCAACTGTAGCATGAACCCCTTGGTTGATCACCGTCTGAATACTGGCAACTAAGATGTTGATATCCCCTGCTGATTGGCGGGTTTCCTCTGCTAGTTTTCTAATCTCCCTGGCAACCACGCCAAAACCGCTGCGCCCCCGTCCACTTTGGGCGTGGGTGGATTCTATGGCGGCATTCAAAGCGAGGATGTTGGTTTGATCGCTGATATCCCCCACCAGATTGGCGACTAGGCCGATTTTGCTGCTCATATCAGAGAGGCGATCGATGTCTGATTGCAAGACAGTTTGTTTCTGTTTCAGGCTGTGAATTTGCCCCTGGGCTTTCTCCAAGGCTTGGCTACCCACTGCTACTAACGCCAGGACTTCCCGGGCTTGGGTGGCGGCGGATTGGGCTTCCGAGGCGGCTTGCTGACAGTCTTGCTGTAGCTGCTGCATTGCCTTGGCGGTGGTGCGGACGGCTCCTGCTTGCTGCTGGCTAACCCGCTCTTGTTGCTCTGTGGCAACGGCGATTTCTGTGGAGTTGCTGGCGATCGTGCTGATGATGTCTGTGAGGGTGGCCACGATCGCCCGTTTGATAATCCAAAAACCAACGGGAACCCCAAACAGCAGTGTCACCGCCACCAAAGGAATAAAAATTAACTGTGTTGTCACATATACCTGTGTGGCTTTATCCCGCTCTTTCGCCGCCACATCTAGCTGGATCTGGATCAAGTCCTGAATTTTCCCTGTGAGGGGGTCGATCGTATCATAAAGCCGACCGTCAAAAATAGCGATTTGGCGCCCATCGCCCGTGGCCAGAACTTGCCGCAATATCCCTATCTCCTGATTGGCGCGGAATAATAACTCTTCCGCTTCGCCCACCAGCGTCTTTTCTTCGGGAGTTAGCTTGGTGGAGAGGTATTTTGTCCAATGTACATTACTTTCCCTCATTACGGTATCGATCACTGTCAAAGCCACTGCCGGAGGCAACCTGCCAGCATTAGCCTTGTTCACCGCATCAATTACACTGATGCCGTAAGCATCAGAAATTAGCTTTAACTGCTGCAAAGGCACTACCCGGTCATCGTATATCGTGAGGACTTGCCGATCTATATTACCAAAAGCATATAGAGAGTATCCCGCTAATCCCACTAGAAAAACAATTGGGATTGCAAATCCGACATAAAGGATTTTGCCTAATTTCATTAGAGCTGTCCTTCAGGCTATTAACATCTAAGCATTCGCGCATCCAGATTTATTGGCTTATCCCAGGGGGAGTAGGGGCGAATATTTTTCCCCCACAAAAAAGGCCGGACAAAATCATCATTTATCTTGGGTTTTGTCCATTTTGGTTGATCCACAACATCCCTACCCACGCCGAAGCGTCAGCCTGGTGGCGGCTGCCAACCGATCGCCTGTATTATAGCCTGGAGTGGTTCCACAATTCTTTTTTCATGGCAAAACTCACCCAACCACATTGACTTTGGCTGAGCTAACTATCAAGAATTGTATCAAATTCTCATAATTTTGATTAAATTTATCATTTTTTTGGCAAAATCTTAATTTTCTGTGACAAAATTTTATTTTTATTAACCTTTTAGAAAAAATTTACTCAGAATATAGACCATCTTAACTGCACTTTTCCCAGAGTAATTTAGGAGATATAGTCAATTCAAATAACAATGAAACAGTCGCTCGGACCCTCATCGCCACACCCCCAACTCCGGCGGCGGGAGAAGGGGGTGTAGGGGCGATTCCCTTTCCACCCCTACCGCGATCGCCCCTGCACCCAAGCCATCCTCCCCACTTCAATCATCAGGGAACTGCCAGCAGGCAATACGTTCTATATTCTTGCTCCCACAATGGGGGCAAGCAGCATCCTCCGCCGAATCAACCCACTCCGCCTCACAATGGCGACAATGGCAGAAAATATTATGGCGATTTGCTTCCTGTAGGGTTAACTGCCACTGGTGGATTTCGGCTGGGGTGAACTGACTATTTTTGGACATTTTCCTATTTGGTGCGCTATCATTAATTACATAATACCAAAAGATGAGATTTGGTTATGGCTGTTGACATATTTGATGCCAATTATTATCGCTCCGTCAACCCCGACTTAGCGGGCATGAGCGATGAGGAAGCTCGGCAACACTTGATGACCTATGGTCTGGATGAAGGCCGCGACTTTTCCCCATATGTGGATTTAGATATTTATCGGGAAAGTAGCGCCGACTTAGCGGCGGCTGGTCTGACGACTAACCGGCAACTTTATGAACATTTGATGAATTTCGGAGTAGAGGAAGGACGCCGGTTTTCTCGCGAGTTTGATGCTTCTGTGTATGCGGCCAATAATCCCGACTTAATGGCGGCTAGTATGGATAATGAGCAACTGTTTACTCATTATCGCACCTATGGCGCCGCTGAAGGACGAGTAGCTGCATCTGTGCCTAGTGATGTGGCTACCAGCATCATGCCGCCAGCGTTTCCTCCTTCCGGGGGAGATATCTCGCCACCGTTACCAGTTCCCGTCCCACCAGAGGAAGATGCACCGCCCATTTCTTTTGCTGCTCCCGCCACAGACACGGGAGATGCTCTCAATGCTTCTATTGATGTGGGGGTGAGCAGTTTTAACATCAGCTTAAACAATTCTGTGGGTAGCAGTGACCCGAACGATTATTATCGCTTTGTGGTGGGCACTCCAGTCAATGTTTCTCTGTCCCTTTCTGGCTCGGTGGGGGCGGAAATGTATCGTGATGCTGACGGGGATAACACCATAGAGCCGGGAGAAATGGTGGCTACTGTGGCTAGCGGTTTGAGTAGTTCGGGAATATATTATGGCGGCTCTAATATTTCCATCAGTGGCGGCTTGACTGAGGGTAATTACTATGTGCGGGTGTTTTCCTCGGAGGATAGTGCAGACTATACCCTAAATTTATCTGCCAATGAATCTTATTACTACCCGCCGGTGCCTATAGCTATGTAGTGATGGGTGCTGGTTTGGTAGATATTAGCGAGAGAAACCCGGTGGCGCAAAAAACCGGGTTTCTGCCTGGATGGTAACGATCGCCACAGAATTAACTCAAGTATTTGGCAAAATGGGGCAAAATTACTGGCCATATCCTAATTTTAACAGCCAGAGGGATAATTATGACAAATGGCGTTAAGGGAGAAATGACTTGGAAACCGGAGGGAGTCAGCGGCAAGTTACTATATCTGCGCCTGAAACCATTTGAGCCTTGGCGTTCTTACAAAGAATTTCCTCAGTATTTTCGTCCGGATCCGCCCACCCATTCCCAAGGCTATGCCACATTTTTGCACTTACTCCGCAGTGGCTGGAAGGTGATTACTTAGGAAGGTTCGTAGTTGGGCTTTAGCCCAAACTCCAGGTGAAGGGGGGATTACGTTTTTTGGGCTGAAGCCCAACTACGAGCATAGATGGGGCTAAAGCCCAACTACGAGCATAGATGGGGCTGAAGCCCAACTACGAGCATAGATGGGGCTGAAGCCCTACTACGAGCCAAGATTGGGCTGAAGCCCAACTACGAACCAAGATTGGGCTAAAGCCCAACTACGAGCCAAGATTGGGCTAAAGCCCAACTACGAACCTTTTTGGGCTGTAGCCCAACTACGAACCTTTTTGGGCTGTAGCCCAACTACGAGCCAAGATTGGGCTGAAGCCCAACTACGAACCGATGAGGGCATTTGGGGGGAGGATTCGTCATACTAAGATAGGACTGACGCTAAAGCCCCATTTCATGGGCGTGATTTGGCGTGAGACCGATAACACAGATAGTTCGGGAGTTTTTCCCATCGAGACGGAATCAAGATGGCACGTAGATACAGACCTTCATCCCCCTATTCGTCCCCCCCGCCTTCGTCTTCGCCGTTTAATTATACGTCCCTCGGTATTTTAGCGGGGGTGTTCGTGTTGGGGATTGGGATTGGCATTGCTTTCAGCTCGACGGCGAATTTTAACCCGGAAAATGTGGCATCCCGGGAGGCGATCGACCGTAGTGCCCCCAATGCGGAGCTGTGCATTCAGTTTGGGGCCAGTGCAATGGTCATGGATACCCGGCTATTTGTCACTCTCAACCCTTTTAACGTGTATGTGGCCCAGCCACGTATTGAGCCCGGTTGCGTGTTACGCACTAATACTTGGTCCATATTAGAAGATCGCCGGTTGGTGAATTCTCAGCAGGTGCGGGAATGCAAAAATCGGATGAATACTTTTGGGTTTACTGGAGACTTGAACGGTACGCCTCGGATTAACTGCGTTTATCAAAATGATTCAGCGCAGAATTTCTTTTTCAATCAACCGGGAGTTGGTCCGGTGCCCCCAGAAACCCAAAAGTTTTAAAGTTGCCAGTCTTGGGTTAGGCGGACTGGGAGGACTTCCCCTGGTTGGATGGTGATGGCGTTTCCATCTACCAATGGGGTGCCCTCCTGGTTGCCATTGAGGCGGGATGAACTCACCTGAGTGCTGCCAGAACTATGGCCGATCGGCTCTGATATGGCTGTTACCGGGAGGGTGCGTCCGTTCACAATGACGGCTTGTAAGACAAAACGCATTTGGTTGCCGTCTTTGGTAAAGGTGCCCAGAGCTGGTGTACCTACGGGGATGAGCAGGTTGCCCGCCCGATCGTACACATCCACCTGCACTTGCAACACCTCTTTCCTCGCCGCATCCGCCACCACTGTCAAAGGAGCTGAGGCGGGATAGCTCAAAATTACAAAACTCCCCGCCGCCAATGCCACATCCTGGTTGGGAGTGATATTTGGCTCTGGTTTAGGCGCGATCGCCGCCGTCATCATTTCCACTTGTGGGTTAGGCTTCGTCACCGCCACTGGCTCCACCGGAGTCACCGCCACTGGCTCAGGGGTAGTCACCGCCACTGGCTCAGGGGTAGTCACCGCCACTGGCTCAGGGGTAGTCACCGCCACTGGCTCAGGCTCAGTCACTACAGCCATCATTTCTACCCCAGAGGTGTCGGGTGGTGGCACTGTCACTGTCACAGCATTATTATGCTCACTAACAGTAGTAATGACATCTACTGGCTCTGGAGCCGTGGCGATCGGCTCTCCTGGTGACTCAGGTAAAACCGCTCCCTCATCTCCTTCAGAAGCAGGCGGGGGCAACTGATCCAAACCGGGGACAGTCACCGCAGGCATTTGCTGTGGTGGTGGGGTTACTTCCACCGGCAGTTCCAAATCAGAATTGCCAATTGGGGGGGCGGGTTGGCGGGGTAAACCCACCGGCGGTAAAATCTCCAGAGATGGTAATCTGCTGCGCGACAAATCCTGACTGGTGATCGTATTTTCGGCAGCGGGTAAAGTTTTTGCCAAGTCAATAGAAGGACGCAATACCCAACGGTTGCCCTGGCCCACGGGTTTAAGTTCTAATTGGGATGGCTCTAATGTCACCCCAGGGGATAATTCCATCACAAATCTCGTTGTCCCCAGTTCAAACTGGGCGATGCGAATCTGACGCACCATGCCAGTATAATTTTGCTCGATCGGATTAAGTCCGATATCGCTATTACTCACATCCAGCACCACCCGGGTGGGGTTTGCCAGGACGAAATATTGGGGCGTCACCCCTGGGGGGACGGTTACTTGTAATTCATTCGTGTAGGGGTCATATTCCCAGCGTCTCAGCTCTGGCGTTTGGGCTCTAGCCATTGGGGCAGGAGCCACAAGGGCACAGGCTAAAACACTCATACCAAGCAGGTTTCGGAAATTTGGTGTCAACATAGGTGGAGAATGGGCGCAATTAACCGCTTTAAGCGATCGATTATAAGTTCTTTTGCCGTTTTAGTCTGGCGCGAGTCATCGAAGCCAAGAAAGCACCCCCGATGAGCCCCACCGCCACACTCACAGACAAAACAATCCCAGCGGGGAGGTCAGCAGACTGCATCCCCAGAAACCGCAGCGATACCAGAGTGGCGTTTTGCACCGAGAGAATGGCAATACCCACCACCCAAGCAGAAATTATGGTTGAGATAAGGATATTTTTCATCACTAAATCTTATCATTAATCATTAGTCATTGGTCATTTGTCCTTTGTTATGTTGAGCAGCTTCACGGCAGGTTAAGAAACATCCAGGGGGCTCCAGAAACCCGGTTTCTTAACCAAATCTCGGTTACAATACCAAGATTATCGCAGAAACCCGGTTTCTATCTCTCGCAGAAACCCGGTTTCTATCTCTCGCCGTGCCCCAAATGTAAAATTTTCTATCATTTTCCCATCCATTACCCCAATTATGCCATAATTACCCCATGAAAACACCACTCAGACCATGAGGATCAATTTTAACAAATCTCGCCAGTTACTCCGGTCATTTAAATTTACTGATTTATTCGTAAATGAGTTGGGATGGAACCCACCCAGTAGTCAGAGAAAATATCCCCTCACCGCTGATGATATCACCTACTCCCGTCAAGATGTCGCCCACTTATCGGCAATGCGAGTATTTGAAATAACCTCCCCTGACGGCTCTATCCCCCCAGCCAAAACTCGCGCCGTCCTGGCTGAGGAAATTTCTCAAATCTGTCTAGAAAATCTGCTCATCTTTACCGACAATCAACGCCACCAGAGTATCTGGTATTGGGTCAAACGGGATGGCAAGAAAACTCAGCCGCGAGAACATATCTACATTAAACACCAACCGGGCGATTTACTTTTGGGGAAAATTAGCGCCTTAGAAGTGATTGGCGATGACTTAGACGATGGCAAAAACACGGTTGTTGACATTGCCCAACGCCTGCAAAAAGGCTTTGATGTGGAAAAAGTCACCAAAAAGTTTTTTGATGAATTTGCCCAAATTCACCAAACTTTGCTAGAAAACATCAACGGTATTGAGCCGGAAAAAGACCGCCGCTGGTATGCTTCAGTTATCCTTACCCGCTTAATGTTTGTCTATTTCTTGCAACAGAAGGGATTTTTAGATAAAGGCGATATCAACTATCTGCAACATAAACTCGCCGCCTCCCAGGAAAAAGGCGAAAATTTATATTACACTCAATTCCTCCCCAGTCTGTTTTTTGAAGGTTTCGCCAAACCAGAAGCACAGCGAAACCCCGAAACTCAAAAACTTATCGGCCAAATTAAGTATCTCAATGGCGGACTTTTCCTCAAACACCCCATTGAGCAGAATTATCCTCAGATTAGCATCCCAGATAGTGCTTTTGCCACTATATTTCGCCTATTTGAGAGCTACTCCTGGAATTTAGACGACTCCACTGGCGGGAAGGATAATGAGATTAACCCGGCAATTTTGGGTTATATCTTTGAGAAATACATCAACCAAAAGGAGTTTGGGGCTTATTATACCCGAAATGAGATTACCGAATATCTCTGTGACAGAACGATTAATCAGCTCATCCTCAATGCTGTAAGCGTAGGTTGGGTTGAGGAACGAAACCCAACAAGCAACCAGACTACCCCCAACATCAACGACATCATCGCCAACCTAGATGCGAATACCACCCGCCGCCTCCTATTGGAAACTCTCCCCAAACTCACCTTATTAGACCCCGCTTGTGGTTCGGGAGCGTTCCTGGTGGCGGCGATGAAAACCCTTAAATATATCTATAGCGCACTTCTGGGCAAAATTGAGTATTTGCCGGATAATACTCTCACCGCAGAATTAGAGAAAATCAAGAAAAATCACCCGTCTTTAGACTATTTCATCACCAAACAGATTATCACCCAAAATCTCTATGGTGTGGATATTATGGCGGAAGCGACGGAAATCGCTAAATTACGGCTTTTCCTCGCTTTAGTCTCTTGTGCGGAAAAAGTGGAAGAGTTGGAACCTTTGCCTAATATCGATTTTAACATTATGGCGGGTAACTCCCTGATTGGGTTGATGCAGGTGCAGGAGACTGATTATAATGGGCGTCACATCCAGTTAGATTTATTTACCAAAACTTACCGCCAAGTTTTAGAGGAGAAAAACCGCCTTATCGAAAGTTACCGCCAAGCTACCGCTTACAGTGATGACCTCCAGAAGCTGCGGGACGATATCGCCACGATAAAAGCTGAGTCTCTCCCGATTTTAGATGAGATTTTGCGGGATGAGTTCAAAAGGCTAAACATCAAGTATGAACAAGCGCAACTCACGGGAAAAGCGCAAAAGCGGGAGGTGACGCCAGAAGATATTCAAGCTCTAGAGCCTTTCCACTGGGGTTATGAATTTGACGAAATAATTCAGCGGCGGGGTGGTTTTGATGCGATTATTACTAACCCGCCTTGGGAAGTTTTACAAACCGACGAAAAAGAGTTTTTTCAAAAATATGATGGTTTAATTCAAAAGAAAAAGCTCGATATTAAGGCGTGGGAGCAGCAGCGATTACAAATGCTGAAAGACCCGGAAATCGCGGCGACTTGGTTAGCATATTGCAGCGGATTCCCTCACGTTAGTGCTTATTTTAAAAAGTCTGAGCAATATAAACATCAGCGGTCTGAGATAAGCGGCAAAAGTGTAGCTCGCAAAATTAATCTATACTGTTTATTTGTCGAGCAGTGTTTTAACCTGTTGCGTCCGGGTGGTGAATGTGGTATTGTCATCCCTAGCGGAATTTATACGGATTTGGGCGCTAAACAGTTGCGGGAAATGCTGTTTAGCAAAACTCAGGTCACAGGGTTATTTGGTTTTGAAAACCGCCAGGAAATTTTTGAGGGGGTGCATCGCAGCTTTAAATTTGTGGTGTTGACATTCCAGAAGGGGGGTAAAACCCACCAGTTCCCAGCGGAATTTATGCGCCATGATGTGGCTGACTTATCGAAGTTTCCCAGTAGTGAGAGTTTATCTATCTCGGTGGAGTTGGTCCGGCGGTTATCTCCTGACTCCATCTCGGTGATGGAGTTTAAGGGTGAGCTAGATATCCATATTGCGGAAAAGATGGCGCGGTTTCCCTTGTTGGGGGAACAGATACCGGGTAAGTGGAATTTGAAGTTAGCACAAGAGCTGAATATGACTAATGATAGTCATTTGTTCCACCAGTCGCCGGGAGGGGGGCGGTTAGCGCTTTATGAGGGGAAAATGATACATCAGTTTACCCACGAGTACGCGAAACCAAGGTATTGGATAGAAGAGCAGGAGGGACGCCAAGCACTTTTGGGCAGGAAAGGGACTGATGAGGGGCAGTTGTTGGATTATCAGGCTTATCGATTGGGTTTTCGTGATGTGGCTAGAAACACTGATATTCGCACAATGATTGCTACGATTTTGCCGCCGAATGTGCTAGCGGGAAATACTCTTATAGTATCGTCGGATGGTTTGGCTGGGTCTGAATTGATATTAGTTGTATCAATGTTAAACAGTTTTGTATGTGATTTTATCATCCGCCAGAAAGTAACGGCGCATTGCAATATGTTCTATATCTACCAAACCCCCGTCCCCCGCCTGAGTGCAGGTGATGAATATTGCGCTGATATCTTGTCCAGAGCGGCGAAACTGATTTGCACGACCCCGGAGTGTGATGATTTGGCGAAGTCGGTGGGTATCGGTTCCCATAAAAATGGGGTGACGGATGCGGCGTCGCGGGCAAAGTTGCGGGCAGAATTAGATGGGATTATTGCCCATTTGTATGGTTTAAATGAATCGGAGTTTAGCCATATTTTGGGGAATTTTCCGATTGTGGATGAGGATGCGAAGGATAAAGCGTTGGCGGAGTTTCGGCGGTGGGGGTGAGTTGGAGAAACCGGGTTTCTCGATAAGTGTCTCGTACCATGACAGAGCAGCTCCGCCAGAAACCCGGTTTCTGGGGGTGGAATATGTTGGGTTTCGTTCCTCAACCCAACGTACGAACTACTACTCTGGGGGTGGGGCTGAAATGAACCGTTGCCAACTTTGTGTTATAATCAGATAAAATCAGCAAAAAAGGAGGGAAAAATTGGCCAAAGTCCGAGTGAGACAACATGTGAATCCTTTAAGTATAGCCTATCAAACTCCGGTGAGTCAGCCGGATTGGCATGATATTTATGAAAATCTAGAAAAACCGCTACATTTAGATATTGGTTGTGCTTGGGGGCGGTTTTTACAGGAAATGGCTCAGCGAGAACCTGATTGGAATTATTTGGGTTTAGAAATCAGAGAGCCTTTGGTAGATGTGGCTTTAAAGACCAGGGATGAGTTGGGGTTAAAAAATCTCCACTATATTTTTTGTAATGCCAACAATTCTCTGCAACCCCTCCTATCATCTTTGCCCCCAGGAGTATTACAGCGAGTTTCGATTCAGTTTCCCGACCCGTGGTTTAAAAAACGTCACCAAAAACGGCGGGTCGTGAAACCGGAGTTAGTCGCCGAGTTAGCGGTGTATTTAGTCACAGGCGGTGTAGTATTTTTGCAATCTGATGTGGAGCCAGTAGCGGCACAAATGCGATCGATGTTTGCCGCTAACCATCATTTTCGCCAAGTTCACGACACTGAGTGGTTGGGGTCAAATATTTTCCCGGTTCCGACTGAAAGGGAAATGGCTACTTTAGAAGCTGATAAACCAGTATATCGGGCGATGTTTGTGAAAAATTAGCGTAGTATTAGTAGGGTGGGCAGTACCCTGCCCACCCTACCAAGGACAAAGGACAATTGACAATTGATAATTGATAATTGATAATTGATAATTATCAAATCCAAGATGAGAGCCAAATCCTAAGTTTCCAGGCGAAGGGGGTGAGGGGTAAACCGAGGTAAAGTGGCAGCCAAAATGAGAAGGCAAGCATAACGGCCAAGGTGATAGTAACGGCAATACCTCGCCACAAGAGAGAGGGAGATTCTAACCACCAGTCGAGGAGGAAAGCTAAGGCGAGCCAAGCAAAAACTACTGCTTCCATATAGAGGTAGATAAACTGGCAGCGTGATACTCCTGCCCAAGGGAGCCAGTTCGCCAAATAATTGACGACTAAATACAAAGCAATCCACCAGTGATACTCAGAATGGGGTAAAATTATGAGTGATGGTTTGTAAGTAACAATAGCACTAGATGTTTCGGCATAGGGGCGGTTATATTGCCAGAAGAGTTGGCGGCTGAGAATCCAGATTAATGCTAGAATGGCGGCGGCGCTCAACCACCACAAAATCGGATTACCCATGCCGTTGACGTGGAAAATAATTTCTTGATTTTGGGGGGTTTTGGTTTTACTATAAAAATAAGCGACGGGGCGGAGCATTAAAGGCCAGCTCCACCAAGAGGAACAGTAGGGATGTACATCAGTGCCATTGCCCAGACGCTGGTGATAGCCGAGGATTTGGCCATGTACTTCCCAGAAATTGTATTCGGGATTTAGCAGCAGGTGGGGGAGCCAATAGAGGCTATAAATCGCGGCGGGGAGTAATCCTAAATTGAGGATAAAGGGGATAACGGGGATAGGCTGGGCAAGGGGATGCGCTACCCATTGATTTTTCGGTTTGGTGGCGATATTATGTAACCAAGCTACACCCCAGAGGATATATGCAGCGAGAAGATATCCTAAACCATTCCACTTCACAGAAGCGGCGGCACCAAAGTTGACGCCTGCGGCGGCTAAACATAGCCACTGACGTTGACCACTGGTGGCGGTGGCTTGGAGAAAAAACCACTGTCCGAGTAAACCGAAGATGACTAAATAAATGTTAATGAGGGCAAAGCGGGATTCTACTAAGAATAAGCCATCGGCGGCGGCAAGTAGGGATGCGATGATGGCGTAGCTGCGGCGATGGGAGAGCTGGTAAGCAATGGCGGCGACGATGAGGGGAATACAGGCGCCTGTGAAGGCGTTTAACCAGCGAAAACTCCAGGGAGAGAGGGTGACATCGGCGACGGTGACAGCTCCATGATGGGGAAATGGCAGGTATTGGGCGAGCCAAATTCCTAGGGCGATGAGGTATTTACCGAGGGGGGGCTGACTGTCAAAAAATGGGATGCGGCTGAGGTAGTTTTGGCCGAATTTGGCGAAGTAAATTTCGTCAAATACGATACTGTTAAAGCGACTGATACCCCAAAACCGGAGGGTGAGGGAGAGGATAAATGTGGTGATGATACCAAAGCGAAATGAGGTGATAGGAATTAGTTTAGACATGGGGGCATGGGCGCCAGATAGTAACAGGGCAAATGGTTGGGAAAATCTGGGTTTGATGACGGAAAATTATAGTGCAGTTTTATAATATATGCTTTTAACGATTATGGGTTTAGATAAGCTAGCCAGGAAAATGGGGGCTGTAATTGCCCGGTTTTGGCAGTTTCGGGAACTCCAGACAGATTTGGGGACTGAGGTACTGGCGGGGGTGACTACGTTTATGACGATGGCGTATATTCTAGCTGTGAACCCGGGGATATTATCGGGGGCGATTTTTTTGCAGTCCCAGGGTGATTTGTTCGGGGAGCTGGTGTTTGCGACGGCTATTGGTTCGGCGATCGCCTGTCTGATCATGGGCATTGCGGCAAATTACCCCTTTGCTTTGGCCCCAGGAATGGGGATTAATGCCTTCTTCACCTATACGGTGGTGCAGAAAATGGGCATAGACTGGCGGATGGCGTTGGGGGCGGTGTTTTTGGAGGGGATGATTTTTATTGCCCTCACGTTGTCTCAGGTCCGGGGAGCCATCATTAAGGCGATACCTCTGTGTTTGCGACAGGCGATCGCCTCGGGTATCGGCTTATTCCTCGCCTACATCGCTCTCTCTCAAGATACCGCCAGTGGTGGCGCAGGCATCATTATCGCCCATCCCGCCACTAAAACCGCCCTCGCCAGTTTCCACCAACCCACCACCATCATGGCGATCGGCGGTATTATCCTCACCAGTGCCCTGGTTGCCCGCCGCATCAAAGGCGCCCTACTATGGGGTATTCTCGCCACCGCCGCTTTAAGCTGGCTGCTGGGCATCACCCCCCTACCCAAAGGGATTATCGCTTGGCCCCAACTGCCCGTTCACCTGTTCGGGCAAGCATTTGTAGGTTTAGGGCAGGTTTCCGGGGACAAAATCTCAGATTTTTTGGCCGTGGGGTTCGTGTTTTTGTTTGTGGACTTGTTTGATACGATCGGCACATTCACCGGACTGGGCATCAAAGCGGGATATATCGACGAGCAGGGAGAACTACCCCGATCGAGAGCCGCTCTGATGGCTGATGCAGTAGGCACCGCCGCCGGAGCCATCTTGGGCACTTCCACTGTCACCACATATATTGAATCTGCCGCCGGTATCTCAGAAGGGGGCCGCAGTGGGTTTACCGCCGTCATTGTTTCCCTCCTGTTCACCCTCTCCATATTTTTCACCCCCATCCTCGCCGCTATTCCTGCCTTCGCCACCGCTCCCGCCTTAGTCTTAGTGGGAGTGCTGATGATGGGAGCAGTCCGAGGTATTCGTTGGGATGACCCCGGGGAATCGATTCCCTCATTTTTAACCATTTTGCTCATGCCTTTGAGCTTTTCGATCGCCGAAGGGCTGGCGGTTGGCTTTATCACCTATCCCCTCATCAAATCATTTCAGGGCAAAAGTCGGGAAATCTCCCCGGCTGTATGGATAATTGCCGCCGTATTCGTGGCTCGCTATGTGTGGATGGGCATCGGCTAGCCCTCTTTCCAGGTTCGCGAATGGAGGGGAATAACGATGATGGGATAAATTGGCCAGAATCATCTACATTTTGAAAGTATTAAGAAAATCAAACCTCAGCTTGTGGATTTTGGGATGTTGAACAAGAGCAAGTGGCTGCGGAAAATCATCGTTATCGTGACTTTAGCTGGTTTGCCTGTGGGGATGCTACCTTGGAAGGCGGCAGCCCAAAGGACTTTTGAGGATATACAAGGTAACTGGAATCAAAGCTGTATCGAGAACCTAGCCTCGAAAAGAATTCTCAATGGCTATCCTGATGGGACGTTTCGCCCTGATGCTTCGGTGTCCAGAGCGGAATTTGCCACTTTGCTAGAAATCGCTTTCCCTAATGCGGCCCCAGTGCGGGAAACGATGAGGTTTGTAGATATTCCCAGTAATTTTTGGGCGGCACGTCCGATTAAACTGGCTTATGAACGGGGTTTTTTGGCGGGATACGCGGGGCGAATTTTTAACCCAAATCAAGAGATTACCCGAGTGCAAGTGCTGGTAGGGTTGGCGGGGGGGTTGAAGTTGCCCCAGGTGCAGCAGGTGGAGCGGGGGTTAGAGGCGACTTTTGATGATGCGGCGGAGATTCCCGGGTATGCGCGCAATGCGATCGCCTCGGCGACGGAAAAACTGCTAGTTGTCAATTATCCCAATATTCGCGAATTGCGCCCCAATGACAACGCCACGCGATCGGAAGTAGCGGCATTTTTATGTCAAACCTTGCTACCAGAGACTTCTGTGGCTTTGGCGCAGTACGTGGCACGTCGCGCCGATTTGGCGAATGTACCACAACCGATGCCAACACCGACAGCAACACCGACGCCAACACCGACACCGACACCAACACCGACACCGACACCAACGCCAACACCGACGCCAACACCGACACCAACACCAACACCGACGCCAACACCAACACCGACACCGACACCGACACCAACGCCAACACCGACGCCAACACCGACACCCACACCGACACCGACACCGAGGGTGCCAAGGGTTCAAACGTCGGAACTGCGGGGGGTGTGGCTGACGAATATTGATAGTGATGTGTTGTTTTCCTCCGAGGCGATCGTCCAAAGTATGGAGCGTCTCGCCCAGATCAACATCAACACCGTTTATCCCACCGTGTGGAATTGGGGCTACACCCTATATCCCAGCCAAGTCGCAGAACGAGTGATCGGCGCCAAAGTGGACCCCGACCCCGGATTTGAAGGGCGAGATATGCTCGCAGAAATCGTTAAAATCGGCAAACAAAAAGGCATCCGCGTCATACCCTGGTTTGAATTTGGCTTTATGGCGCCAGCAGATTCAGAATTAGCCCGACGGCGACCCCAATGGTTGACCAGCCGCCGCGACGGGACGCAAATCAAAATGGAAGGCGAACACCCCCGCGTCTGGCTGAATCCCTTTCACCCAGAAGTCCAGCAATTTATGATAGATTTAGTGGTGGAAATGGTGGTAAAATACGATATCCAAGGGGTGCAACTAGATGACCACTTCGGCTTACCGTCGGAATATGGCTATGACGAGTTTACCGTAGAACTGTACAAACAGGAAAATTCCGGCCAAGAACCACCAGAAAACCCCAAAAATCCCCAATGGCTGCGGTGGCGCGCTGATAAAATCACCCAATTTAAAAAGCGCTTGTTTGACGAAATTAAACAACGTAAACAAAACTGTATCGTGGGATTGTCGCCCAACCCTCAGCGGTTTTCTTATGAAGAATTCCTCGCCGATTGGGAAAGCTGGGAACGCCAGGGTTTAGTAGAGGAATTGGTAGTACAAATTTATCGCAATGATATCAATGCGTTTACAGCGGAATTAGACCGAGAGGAAATGCAGAATGCTCGCAAGCATATACCTGTAGGTGTGGGCATTATAGCCGGATTGAAAGCGCGGCCAGTCTCAATGGAGCAAATCCAAGAACAACTGGAAACAGTGCGCAATAAAGGGTATGCTGGGGTGTCTTTCTTCTTTTATGAAAGTATGTGGAATTGGGCACCCACATCCCCAGCAGAAAGGCAAGCAGCTTTTGGCTCATTATTTCCAGAAACCATAGCCGCACCGGATTTGACCCAAGGATGGGAGCCGGAAAAGTAGCTAAGCCATCTCATCACCCCTGCTCCCCCCTGGGGGGGACCTATGCCTTACTCACATCTTTCTTAACATCATTAGCCTTGACAGTTGAGATGTCACTTTGATAAAGTAGTAGCCAAGTGGTAGAGATATCATGGAGTCGTTGCAGACCCCGCCAAATGGTTTTCACT
>Ga0209172_10002554_pt1 | contig 31472 bp, 35 predicted proteins | sample LarsenN4metaG_FD_184113 | JGI IMG/M metagenome (GOLD analysis project Ga0209172, IMG submission 184113) | Hot spring sediment bacterial and archeal communities from British Columbia, Canada, to study Microbial Dark Matter (Phase II) - Larsen... ... | reverse complement strand
CACCGGAGGAGCTCTCCGCGGGCGACCCGGCCTTGTTCCTGAATCTGATTACGGCGCGGCAACTGGCGCGCCTGCCGCTCCGCCGCCCCGTAACCGCCCACAAGGGCGACTTCGGGCACGTGCTGCTGGCCGCCGGTTCGCGGGGCAAGACGGGCGCGGCGGCGCTCGCCGGGAAGGCGGCGCTGCGGATGGGCGCGGGCCTGGTGACGGTGGCGACGCCCGGGAGCGTACTGCCCATCGTGGCCGCGCTCGTCCCCGAGATCATGACCGAGCCATTGTCGGAGACCGAGAGCGGCGCCGTCTCCAGCCAGGCGCTCGACTACGGCCGCTTCGCCAAGCTCGTCGAAGGCAAGACCGTCCTGGCGATGGGGCCGGGGCTCACCACGCATCCGGAAACCACCGCGTTCGTCCGCGCCGTGCTTGAGCAGTTCGACCTGCCGCTGGTGCTGGACGCGGACGCCCTGAACGCCCTGGTGGGGCAGCTCGAAGCGCTGCGCCGGCGGCGGGCGCGGCACGTAGTGCTCACGCCGCATCCGGGCGAGATGGGCCGTCTGCTCGGCACCAGCAGCGCCGAGGTCGAGCGCCGGCGCGTGGAAGTGGCGCAAAGATTTGCCCGCGACTACGAAGTTTTTGTTATCCTCAAGGGCCACCGCACCCTGGTGGCCGCTCCGGACGGGCAGGTGTACGTCAACCCCACCGGGAATCCCGGCCTGGCCAGCGGGGGCGCGGGCGACGTCCTGACCGGCCTGGTGGCGGCGGCGGTGGCGCAGTGGGGCGGCGCGGCTCTCGGCGACGCGCTCTGCCTGGCCGTCTACTTGCACGGGCTGGCGGGCGATTTGGCGGCCGCCGCGCAGGGCGAGCAGGCCTTGATCGCCTCCGATGTCATCGAGGCGCTCCCGCGGGCCTGGAAGGCGCTCGGGGAAAAGATTGAGCGTGACGTCCCGGGAAGTTACTACGTCGTCCCCTGAAGAGACGCTGGCCTTCGGGCGGCGCCTGGCGGGCGAGTTGCAGGCGCCGGCCCTGGTGCTGCTTTACGGCGACCTGGGCGCGGGGAAGACGACGCTGGTCAAGGGCATCGTCAGCGGCCTGGGGCTGGCCCGCGAGGACGAGGTCACCAGCCCCTCATTCGTGTTCGTGCATGTGTTTGGCGACGGCTTGCGGCTGTATCACGTGGACTTGTACCGGATCGAGCAGTCGGCGGAGCTGGAGACTCTGGGGTTGGACGACCTGTTGGCCGAGAAGGCCATCGTGCTGGTCGAGTGGGCGGAACGCTTGAGCCTGCCGGCTCCGGCGCCCGCCGTGCGCGTGCGACTGGAGACGGTGTCCGACCAACAGCGTCGAATTCGCGTGGAAGGCGGCTAACATGAAAAACCGGCGAACATGGTGGGGTCTGGCGGCGGTGGCGCTTTTTCTGCTGGCGGGGGCGGCGTGTGGAAAGACCCCGGCGACGAACTTCTATACGATTGATCTGCCCGCGCTGGCCGAGGCCGGCTCTCCGCCCGTTCACGGTGAACCCGTTCAGGGTGAACCCGCCGCCCTTCAAGTCGGCGTCGACCGCCCCCGCGCCTCCCATCTCTTGCGGCAGGACCGCATCGTTTATTTCACCAGCGGGAATCAGCTGAACTTCTACCAGTACCACCGCTGGGCCGAGCCGCCCGTCTTCCTGGTGCAGTCGGCGGTGATTCGCCAGCTCCGCAGCGCCGGCCTCTTTGACAACGTCGTCCCCTACCGGGCGCAGAAAGGCCTGGACTACGTGGTGCGCGGGCGCCTGCTGGCGATGGAGGAGGTCGACACGCCGGGCGGGGTGACCGCGCGCTTCGGGCTGGAGCTGGAGCTGGTGCGCCAGAAAGACGCCGTGGTCGTCTGGAGCGGGCGCGCCACGCGCGAGCGCCCCGCCGCCTCGAACAACGTCGAGGCGGTGGTGGAGGCGATGAGCGGCTGCGTCGAGGAGACCCTGGACGAGCTGACGCGCTCGATGCACGGCGCGCTCGCCCGCCTCGAAAGCCGGACGGGAGCGAGCCGGTGAGCCCTGCGGGCCAGAACGATTGGGCGCTCGTCCTGGGCGCCTCGAGCGGCTTCGGCGAAGCCACCGCCATTGAGCTCGCCCGCGTCGGTTTCAACGTCTTCGGAGCCCACCTCGACCGCAAGGCCACCCTGCCCCACGTGGAAGAAGTCATCGGCAAGATCCGCGCTCACGGCCGCGAAGCGGTTTTCTTCAACGCCAATGCCGCCGACGCCGAGAAGCGCAAAGAGATTCTCGGGCAGATGGAAGCGAAGCTGAAGGGGAGCGCGCCGCCCGCCAAGGTGCGCGTGCTTTTTCATTCGCTCGCCTTCGGGACGCTCAAGCCCTACGTGGGCGGCGCCGACGAGGCGGTCACCCAACAGCAGATGGAGATGACGGTGGACGTGATGGGCCACAGCCTGGTCTACTGGGCGCAGGAGCTCGTCGGGCGCGGCCTGATGGGCGCGGGCGGGCGCATCTTCGCCATGACCAGCTCGGGCGGCACCCGCGTGATTCCCTCTTACGGGCCGGTGTCGGCGGCCAAGGCGGTGCTCGAGTCGCACATCCGCCAGTTGGCGATGGAGCTGGCGCCCAAGGGCATCACCGCCAACGCCATCCGCGCCGGCGTCACCGACACGCCCGCGCTGCGCAAGATCCCCGGCAACGAAATTCTCCTCGAAGGCGCCCGCCGCAAGAACCCGCACGGGCGGCTGACGACCCCGGCCGACGTGGCCGCCGCCGTCGGCGTCCTCGTCCACCCCAACACCCACTGGATCACCGGCAACGTCATCGGCGTCGACGGCGGCGAGGACATCGTCGAAGTCAGTTGAGCAGGTTGCGCAGAGCCTGATAGGCTTGGGCGAGCAGCGGGAACAGAAAGAGAGCCAGCAGCCCCAGGGCCACCAGCCGCAGCAGGAACCGCCGCAGCGCTTCCGGCGCCGACTCGGGCGCGAAGTCCAGCGCCGCCTCGTGGCCGGCGCAGAAGACTCTGCCCGCGGCGGCTTCCCGCCGGCAGCGGCGCCCGCCGGCGTCCAAATGCAGGCACTCCGCCATCGGTCCTTCTCCCCGCCTCTACGCTACCACGAAAAGCAGGCCGGGGTTTGGGGAGCAGTGGGCGTATGCTTGTGGCCGCGGGAACGACTTTGCTATAGTGTCGGGCATCACTTCGGCCCGGGGATGCCATGGCCTCTCCCGAACAGTCGGCCTCGACCTTGAGCGGCGCGGTGCAGGCCTACGCGCCGGCGCTGGCCTTCACGCGGCTGGTGGTCGGGGTCGACAACATCCGCCACGACGTCTTCTTGAGCCCGCGCTGGCGCGAGCAGGCCAGCCAGTTCCTCTTCGAGCAGATTCTCCACCACGCCCAAATCCACCTGCACGACCTCTACCCGAGCGACGCTCGCACTCGCGCCGCCGCCGCCGGCGAGTTCAAGCGCCGCCTCGGCAAGGTCCTCACGGATTCCCTCACCCTGGCCAAGGAGCACAACAACATCGAGATCGACCTGCTGGCGCGCCTGGCCGTCTACAAGTGGCTGCTGGGCGAAATGCAGCGGCAGTTCTCCGAGTTGAGCGTGGCCTGCAAGGAGCGCGTCGAGAAGAAGGGCAGCCTGCACTTCCAGGACAGCATGGCCAGCTTCGTGCTGCACTCCCGCATCGCCGACTTTCAGGCCAACCGCCGCCACGTCCTGCGCGGCGTGGGCGAGGCATTGTTCCAGACGCTCGAAGAGCTGGAGGAGACCAACCTGCGCCCCGCTCGCCTGGCGCTCTTCGGCTCCGAGTTCTCCGACTTCTACCAGGTGGCCCGTAACCGGCTCATCTTTTTGGAGAACCCGAACGACGCCGTCGTCCACCTCGAGCACTACGTCATGCTCGGCCATTTCACCAACGACGTCGACCTCGAGGAGCGCCTCCGCGACCTCATGGCCCAGCTCCTGCGCGAGCAGGGCCTGGCCTTGCCGGAAGGCGACGAGCTCTCGCGGCTCGAGCAGCGCCTGGAGAAGTGCGCCGACAACCTCCAGGAAGTGAACCGCCGCCTGCGCGAAGCCGAGCTGGCCCTGGCGGAGCTGGCCCGGCCGGACTCGGCCGGCCGCAAGACCTTGCGCTGGCTAGGCGGCGGGTCCGGCCGCCAAGACGCGGAGACGGAGCGCGGCGCCCTGGAGCGCGAGGGGAAGGCCCTCGAGCTCCAGCGCCAACAGTTGACCCGCGAAGTCGAAGAGCTGGAGCAGAAGGTTGGATTCCTCCGCCAGAGCCACGCCACCCGCCTGGCCGAGGTCTTGAGCAACCCCGCCAACGCCGAGCGCCTCTTCGGGGCGCTCTCGGCCCAGGGCCTGCCCGAGCCGCGCACCGAATCCCAGGAGACGCTGCTGCGCGAGCTCCATTCGCGGCTGGAAAAGGCCGGCGTCCTGCCCTACGTCCTGGCCAGCTACCACTTGAAGGCGCTCTACAAGGACTTCTGCCCGCCCATCAACCCCCAGCAGCTGAAGCGCGCCGTGGTCGACCGCCAGGGCTGGCAGGAGCTGGAAACCCTTCTCGACCAGTTCCCGGCGCGGAACTTTCCCGTGGAAAAACTGGAAGAACTGGCCCGGCGCTTGCGCCGGGTGAGCCGCACCGACGCCGAAACCATCCTGGTGCGCTTTGCCCGCGACCTCATGCGCCTGCGCCGCGATTTCCTCCACCTGCAGGTGCTGAACGGATTGCTCGAAAAAATCCACCTGGTGGACGACGAGAAGACCCGGCAGGTGTCCCGGCTCAACCGCACCCTCTACGAGTTCGTGCTGCCGGAAGAGCACGAGGCCGGCGAAGAGCAGGTGCGCGCCCACGTGGTGATCAAGGCCGACGTGCGCGACTCCACCCGCATCACCGAGGAGCTGCTGCGCCGCGGCCTGAATCCCGCCACCCACTTCAGTTTCAACTTCTACGAGCCCGTGCACAAGCTGGCGGCGCGCTACTCGGCCTCGAAGATCTTCATCGAGGGCGACGCCCTCATCCTCGGCATCTACGAGACCGACACCGCCCGCGCCTCGCAGCGCCCGGTGGCCAAGGCCTGCCTGCTGGCCAAAGAGATCGTGCGCGTCTGCCAGGCCTACAACGAGCGCGCCCGCGCCAACGACCTGCCGGTGCTCGAGCTCGGCCTCGGCATCGCCTTCCAGGATTCTCCGCCGCACTACTGGACGGACGGCGAGTCCCGCATCATGATTTCCGGCGCGCTCAACGACTCCGACCGCCTGGCCGGCTGCACCCGCTTGGCGCGGAAGCTCTTCGGCGACAACAGCTCCCAGTTCTCCGTTTTCCTCCTGCAAGGCATCCCCTCGCCGGATGAAGAGGAGGAGTTCCTGCTGCGCTACAACGTGATGGGCGTGTCGCTCGACGAGGCCGGCTTCCAGAAGCTCCAGCAGGAGATTTCTTTGAGCGCGACCGAGATCAGCGCTGATCTGCTCGGGCAAAAAGAGAAGGTAACCCTGCACCACGGCACCGTCCCCATCGGCAACAGCTTCGAGAAGCTCATCCTGCGGGAAGCGCGCATGCCGCGCTTCCGCCTGACCGACCGCAAGCTGGCCGACTGGACTTCGCGCGCCTACTACGAGGTCTGCACCCACCCCAAGCTCTACGAGCAGTTCGCCGAAGGCGCCGCCTGACCCGCCCGCGGGGATTAGAACACTAACTAGTAGGACAGACATTCTTGTCTGTCCGCCCCGACGGTATAATCAATTCTTCGGCGGAGGGGTGCAGGGTCCGGTGATTCTCCCGGCCTTCAAAGCCGGTGGTCCTTCGGCGAGCGCCGGGGGACGATGGGTTCGACTCCCATACCCTTCCGCCACATTGTAGATGAGCCGGCGCAAGAAGAAACCTGCGGTGGACTCCGCCACCCACACCCGCCGCCTGGCCCGCGCCCTCCTGGGCGCGCCCCCGGGCGCGCGCGTCATCCCCTCCAAGAAACGAAGGCCTCCCAAGCACAAGAAACGCGACTTCACGCGGGAATCAGAAGACTAACTGGTAGTACAGGCATTCCTGCCTGTCCTGCCTCGCACGCTTCAAGGTTCGTTCCTGGTGGGGCAGACACTCTTGTCTGCCCTGAGGAGGATAGGCATTCTTGCGTGTGTTCTTGGAATCCCCGACGGGGACTAGTTCTTCGACCCTCAACCCGGCTTGAAGTCGGGCACCTGGTCGGCGGGCTGGAAGACGGTGATGCGCTGCCCGGTGAGTTTTCCAAACTCGCCCGCCGCGGCCTCGATGTCCTTGCGGTCGAACCCGACGCTCGTGAGCTGAATCGCCCCGTCGGGCTTCACCAGAAAAAGCGTGGGGACGTTGGTCAGGCCGTAGGCGTTCGAGACCGGATAGCCGCCCTCGTCGAGCAGCAGGGGAAACGTGCAGCCGTATTCGCGGGCGTAGGCGCGGGTGTCGCCCGCGTCGTCCTGCGAAATGCCCCAGACGCGCACGTTCGTCTTGCCTTTGACAGCCTGGTGAATGCGCTCGAGGAAGGGGAAAGCGAGCTGGCAGACCGGGCAGCTCACTTTGAAGAAGGCCAGGAGCACCGGGCCCTGCCGGAGCGTCTCGGCCAGCGTGTAGCTTTTCCCGTCGCTGTCTTTCAACGCGAACTCCGGCGCCTGCGCGCCGGCCGCCAGGGCCTCCATCCGCTTTTTCCCTCCGAACAATCGTGAGATGAAGGAGAGTGCCATCGGGATTCAATTCTACCAGAGGGCAGCCGATTTGCCTAACCCGGTCAGCGGCGCCGGCCGAGCTGCTTCAGCGCTTCCCAGGCGGCCACGAGCAGCGGGTCGTAGACCGGCCCGAAGGGCGGGGCGTAGCCGAGGTCGAGGTGAACGAACTCCGTTACGTTCATCCGCGCCGCCAGCGCCGTGGCCACGACGTCCACCCGCCGCGCCGCGCCTTCCTCTCCCGCGAGCTGCCCGCCCAGCAGGCGGCCGCTTTCGCGCTCCACCACGAGCTTCGCCCGCAGCGGCTTGCCCGCCAGGTACTTCGCTTGCGAGACGCTGTCCACGCTGACGCCCAGGGGCGCGAAGCCCGCGGCGCGCGCCGAGGTTTCGCTCAAGCCGGTCTTGCCCACCTCGAGCTCAAAGAGTTTCGTCACCAGCGTTCCCACCACGCCGGGGAAAGTGGCGTTGCCTCCGGCGGCGTTCTCGCCCGCCACGCGGCCTTGCTTGTTGGCGGTGGTGCCGAGCGGGACATAGGCGAAGCCGCCGGTGACAAGGTGGCGCGTCTCGACGCAGTCGCCGGCGGCGTAGACGCTCAAGAAGTTCGTCTGCTGGCGTTCGTCGGTGCGGATGGCGCCGCTCGGGCCGAGCTCGACCCCGGCGCGCGCGGCCAGCTCCGCCCGCGGCGCCAGGCCCGCCGCCAGCACCGCGACCTCCGCCTGGAGCCCCGGCCGGTCGCGGAAAAGCACGCCGACCCCCGCCTGGCCGGATTCGAGCCCGCTCACCGGGGCGTTGTACTCGACCCGTACCCCGTGCCGGGCCAGCCGCTCGCCGACCCACTGGCCGATTTCCGGCTCAATGTCTTCGAGCACACTGCCCGAACGCTCCAGCACCGTCACTTCGAGGTTCCGCCGCCGCAGCGCTTCCGCGGCCTCGAGCCCGATGTAGCCGCCGCCGATGACGGCCGCGGTGCGCGGCCGGCGCTCGTCGAGGAAGCGCCGCAGAGCCAGCGTGCTGGCCATGTCGTTGATGTTGAACACGCCCGGGCCGTCCGCGCCGGGGAGCGTTGCGGCGGGGGCGCCGCCGGCGGCGATGACCAGCTTGTCGTACTTGAGCGCGAGAGTCTCCTGGCCGCGCCGTGCGACGACCTGCTTCTGCCCGGGGACGATGTCCACGACTTCGTGGCCGGTGCGGACGTCAAGGCCGCGCTCGGCGCGGAAATAATCCGGCGGATGCACGACCAGGTCGTCGGGGCGGGGAACGACGCCGGAAACCAGGTAGGCCAGCCCGCAGGTGCCGTAAGAGACATACTCGCCCTTCTCCAGCACCACCACTTCCATCTGCGGGTTGACCCGGCGGGCGCGGCTGGCCGCGCTCATCCCGGCCGCATTTCCGCCGATGACCACCAGTCGCTCTGCTGCCACGCCCGCTCCTTTTCCTCGTGTAGCGGCGGCTTCGCTTGTGGTGGGCCTGCCGAACCAAGCCGCCACCCCGAGGCAGCCCATCTTACGCGGGGGACGAATCAGGTCAATGGAAAACGAGCAGAGTTTCCCGGTGGCAGGGGCCACCGGGCTGAGCGTATAACCTAGCCCGCCGACCCCCCAGGCTCAGCGCATAACCCAGCCCGCGGAGCCCCCAGGCCCCTGCCTGGGGGAGAGCGGATGCCCCCGGAGGCAGGAGCCTCCGGGCTCGGGAGGAGCAGAAAAAGGGCCTTGATCGTGGGTTAAGCGCATAACCCAGCCCGCGGAGCCCCCAGGCCCCTGCCTGGGGGAGAGTTGGCGCCTAGTGGATGCGCTTCGACTTACGGTTCAGGTAGTCGAGCAGCAGGTACTGGCCGAGGGTCTGCGGCGTGGTGAAGTAAGCCTTGCCGCGCGCGATCTGGCAGACCTGGTGGACGAAGTGGATGAGGCTGTAGTCGTCGGCCAGCATGAAAGTGTTGATCAGGATGCCGGAGCGGCGGCAGCGGCCGACTTCCTTCAGGGTCTCGCTCACCACCAGCGGGTCGAGCCCGAAGGCGTTCTTGTAGACGCGGCCGTCTTCGAGCGTCAGCGCCGAGGGCTTGCCGTCGGTGATCATGATGATCTGCCGCATGTCCTTGTTTTCCTGGGCGAGCAGGCGGCGGGCCAGCCGCAGGCCTTCGCGGGTGTTGGTGTAGTAGGGGCCGACCTGGGCGCGGGCGAGCTGCCCGAGAGGCAGCGGCTCGGCGGAGTCGTGGAAGAGCACCACCTGGAGCGAGTCGCCCGGGTACTGCGTGCGGATGAGGTGCGAGAGCGCCAGCGCCACTTTCTTGGCGGGAGTGAACCGGTCTTCCCCGTAGAGGATCATCGAGTGGCTGCAATCGAGCAGCAGCACGGTGGCGCAGGAGCTCTGGTATTCGGACTGGTGCACCTGCAGGTCGGGGTAGTCGAGCTCGAGCGGCAGTTCCAGGCTGGTGTTGCCTTCCGCCAGGCGGCGCTTGATGCTGGCCGAGAGCGTGGCGGTGATGTCGAGGTTGAGCGTGTCGCCGAACTCGTAGGTCTTGGGCGCCCCGGCCACCTCCACGCCGGTCGCCAGCTCCCGGGTGTCGTGCCGGCCGAAGCTGGCTTTGCCGAGCGAGCCCAGCAGGTCTTTGAGCTGCTTGTAGCCGAGGAAGTCGAGCGACTTGTCGGTCAGCTCGAAGCGGGCGCGCGCTTGGGCGGGGTCGTCGGCGTTGCCGGAGCGCGGCTGGGGCGGCGGCGGCTGGTCCACCCGGATGTAGCCCTCCTCCGCCATGCGCTCCATCAGATTTTGCAGAAGCTGGTTGAGGAGCTCGTCGGCCTGCTCGGGGTTTTCTTCCATCCGCCGGCGCAACTCGGGCGGGAGCATCTGATTCGATTCCAGCGCCTGGAGGATGGCCTGGCGGAGCTGCTCGAGCGTCCGCTCGAAGTCAATCTCCGAGAAGCCGTACAGTTGCCGCTGGAAGCCGCTTTGGAGGAGGTAGTCGGCGAGCTGCGAGAGCAACTCGTCCATGTCGATGCCGTCGGCCTCGGTGCCGGTGTAGCGCGAGTAGCGGGTGAAGCGCATCCGGCGGCCTCACTGGTAAGAGCGGCGGGTGCGCGGGGGGGCGTCGCGCGGGCTCATCTCCGGCCGCGGCCGCTCTTCGGCGTAGAAGCCGCGCTCCTCGCTGCGGCTGATCTTGCGCTGGGCGTGGAGGCCTTCGAGGACGAACTCGCAGCCGGCGGCGAGCTCCGCCGGATCGTCCTTCGCCTTCAGGCCGAGCGCCGCCGTGGCCTCGACCAGCCCCTGGATCTTGCGGAACTGCTCGAGGAGCGCCGCCGCGGGCGCCTCGCCGGGCAGCTTGAGCGAGCCGCCCAGCTCGAACCACTGCACCACCTGCTCCAGCCCGGCGTCCCGGAAATACTGCTGGAAGACCGCGCCGATGGCGCGGCGGACAATCTCGCGGGCCACCTGATCGGCCCCGTGCACTTCGCCTTCGTACTCGAGCTCGAACTTGCCGGTGAGCGAGGGCAGGGCGGCGTAGACGTCGCCCACGCGGGCGACGGCTTTCTTGTCGCGCGTGAGCCGGGTGCGGCGCTCGGCGTTCGAGATCACGTTCTCGAGGCAGGTAATAGGCATGCGCTGGCTGACGCCGGAGCGCTTGTCGATCTTCTTGTCCTGCCGCGCCTGGAAGGCGATTTCTTCGATGATTTCGGCAACGAACTTGGGCAGGATGAGGTTGCCGGCGCCGTCGCGGCTCCACCAGGCTTCCTGCCGGGTGATGGCCAGGCCTTCTTCGCGCGCCGCGGGGTAGTGGGTGCGGATTTCCGAGCCGAGGCGGTCCTTGAGCGGGGTGATGATCTTGCCGCGGGCGGTGTAGTCCTCCGGGTTGGCGGTGAAGACCAGGCAGAGGTCGAGCGGCAGCCGCACCGGGTAGCCCTTCACCTGGATGTCGCCCTCCTGCATGATGTTGAACAATCCGACCTGGATTTTCGCCGCCAGGTCGGGCAGCTCGTTCAGGGCGAAGATGCCGCGGTGGGCGCGCGGCAGCAACCCGAAGTGGATGGTGAGCTCGTCGGAGAGCGCCAGGCCGCCGCGGGCGGCCTTGATGGGATCGATGTCGCCGATGATGTCGGCGATGGTCACGTCCGGCGTCGCCAGCTTCTCGACGTAGCGCCGCGCGCGGGAGAGAAACGCGATGGGGGTCGCGTCGCCTTTCTCCGCCACCAGCTCCCGGCAGGCGCGGCAGATGGGCTGGAAGGGGTCGTCGTTGATTTCGCAGCCGGCGATGACGGGGATCTCTTCATCGAGAAAGTTCGTGAGCGCCCGCAGAATGCGGCTCTTCGCCTGGCCCCGCAGCCCGAGCAGGATGAAGTTGTGCCGGGACAGGATGGCGTTGACGATCTGCGGGGTGACGCTGTCCTCGTAGCCCACGATGCCGGGGAAAAGCTCTTCGCCGCGCTCGAGCTTGCCGAGCAGGTTCGCCCGCATCTCGTCTTTGACGCGGCGCGGCTGGTAGTTGTGCAGCTCTCCCCGAGTCCGAGGCTGGCTCATTGTGTCCTCTTTGTCCGACGCTTCCCGAACGCCGTCCCCATTATAGTCGAACCCACCTGCGGCGGGCAGGCCTGCCTGCGGCAGGCAGGCTCCCCTCCCTTTGTTGGATGCGCGGATTCCTGATTGACTTGCCTGCGCGGGAAAAGTAGAAAGGCGGCGCAGCCGGGAAGGGGGCCTCCATGAACCTCGCCAATCGTGTGGCCATCATCACCGGAGCGTCGTCCGGCATCGGGGAGGCGCTGGCGCGGCTGTTCGCCGTCCAGGGGACGCGCCTGGCGCTGGCGGCGCGCTCGGAGGAAAAGCTGCGCGCGCTCGCCGCCGAGCTGGGCGGAGAGCGGACGCTGGTCGTCCCCACGGACGTCGCCGACCCGGGGCAGTGCGAGCGGCTGGTGGCGCGGACGGTCGAGCGCTTCGGCGGCGTGGATGTGCTCGTCAACAACGCCGGCATCGGCCTCATCGGCCGGCTGGAAGAGACCGACTGGAAACACTTCCGGCAGATGTGGGAGGTGAACTTCTTCGGGCTGCTGCGGCTGACGCAGGCGGCGCTGCCGTACCTGAAGGAGCGCCGCGGGATGGTCGTCAACATTTCGTCGGTGGCCGGCAAAGTGGCCCTGCCGTACATGGGCGGCTACTGCGCCAGCAAGTTTGCCCTGAACGCCTTCTCCAACGCGCTGCGGATGGAGCTGGCCGCCGAGGGCGTGCGCGTCGCGGTCATTTGCCCGGGTCGCGTCAAGACTCGCTTCCACACCGCCGCCTACCGCGAGGGCGCTATCCCCGGCGCCTACCAGCTCGGCCGGAAGCGCTACGAGGGGGTCTCGGCGGAACAGGTGGCGCGGGCCACGCTGCGCGCCGTGCGGGGCGGCAAGCGCGAGGTCATCGTGCCGTGGTTCCTGCGGCTGTTCGTGGGCTTTCGCGCGCTGTTCCCGGGCTTCACCGACCGGATGCTGGCGCGGATCTTCCGCTAAGTTTGGAGCAGAACTTCCGGGTGGCTGGTGCCATCCGGCTCGGCGATAAAAAACGTGCGCCGAGCCCCCAGGCACCTGCCTGGGGGAAACAAAACGTTCGGATCAGGACACTAGGCGGGGAGGCCCGCTACGCGGGCAAGTCGTGCAGGGCCTGCTCGAGCTCGCTCTTGGTGTGGAAGTCGCCGTTGCGGGCGGCCACTTCGATGCCGCGCTGGAAGAGGCTTCGCGCCTCGTCCAGCCGGCCGAGCTTCCCCAGCAGCGCGCCCGCCTGGTAATAGGCGGCGGTGTAGTCGGGGTTGAAGCCGAGGAGCTTCTGGAAGAGCGCCAGGGCGTCCTCGGCCCGCCCGGCCTTGGCGTACTCGAGCGCCAGGCCGTAGTGCGCGAAAGCGTCGGCCGGCTGCTCCCGCACGAACTCTTCCAGCATCTCCATCCGCGACTTGGCCATGGGCGGCGCGTATAGTATAGTCCCCTTGCGTCGGGAGAGGAATGCCGTGCGCAGAACCCTGCTGGCTCTTGGACTGGTGCTTCTGGCCGTCGGAGCCGCGGCGGCCCAATCGACGGACGCGCGGGCCGCGGCGCTCGTCGACGAAATGATGAAAGCCATGGGCGGGCCCGAGGCCTGGGAGCGGGCGCGCTACCTGCGCTTCGACTGGGTGGTCGAGCGCGAGAACCAGCAGGTGGCCTACGTGCGCCACCTCTGGGACCGCTACGAGGGCCGCTACCGCGTGGAGTGGACGACGCGCGAGGGCGTCAAGCTGGCCGTGCTCTTCAACGTCAACACGCGCTCGGGCAAGGTGCTGGTGAACGGCGAGCCCGCCCGCGACGAGGACGAGCAGAAATACCTCGACCAGGCCTACGCCCGTTTTATCAACGACAGCTACTGGCTGCTGATGCCTTGGAAGCTCAAAGACCCGGGCGTGAACGTCAAGTACGCCGGTCAGACCGAAGTGGACGGCGAGAAGTATGACCTCCTGCACGTCAGCTTCGGCCAGGTCGGCCTGACCCCGGGCGACCAGTACTGGGCCTACATCAACCGCCGCACGCACTTGATGGACCGCTGGGCCTACTTCCTGCAAGACATGCAGGGGAAGCCCGCGCTCGACAACGCCACCCCGTGGGAGTGGCGCGACTGGCGCGATGCCGGCGGCGGCCTCCGCCTGGCCTGCGAGCGCGCCCGCGTCAACGCCCGCATCTACTTTCCCACGGTGAAGGTACTGGCGAGCGTCGAGCCGGGCGTCTTTGAGTCGTTCGCAGTCCCCTTCAGCATCGTGGACATTGGCCGCTAGCCATGGGGCGGAAGAAACGGAAAATCACCGAGGCCTCGCCGGCGGTACCCGCCGGCGACGGCAAGCCTGTGCGCGCCTCGGTGGCCGAGTACGTTGAAGTGGTGCTGCCCAGCCAGGCCAACCCGCTCGGGAACGTCCTGGGCGGCCACGTGATGCACCTGATGGACATCACCGCCGCCATCGCCGCCCACCGCCACTCGAACAGCTACGCCGCCACCGTGGCGGTGGACTACCTCGACTTCCGCCATCCCATCAAGGTGGGCCAGTTGATTGTGCTCAAGTCGTCGGTGAACCGCGTCTTCGGCACTTCGATGGAAGTGGGCGTGAAGGTTTTTTCCGAAGACATCCTGACGGGGGAGCGGCGGCACACCAGCTCCGCCTACGTCACCTTCGTGGCGCTGGACGAGCGCGGGCAGCCGAAGCGCGTCTTGCCGGTGATTCCCGAGACCCCCGAGGAGCGGCGCCGCTACCGCGAAGCCGCCGCGCGCCGCGAGCAGCGCCTCGCCCACCGCTACAAGCGCCCGCCGGCGGACAAGGAGGCCTGATGCTTTTCCGGGACTACGTCGGTGACCGCTTCCCCAAGAAAGCCACCGTGGGCGGCAACCTCGAGATCGTCCTGCGGCCGCTCGAGCCGCGCGACCAGTCCGCCCTGCTCGATTTCTTCCGCGCCGTGCCCGAGACCGACCGGCTGTTTCTGGCCGACGACGTCACCGACTCGAAACTGATCGAGGCCTGGTGCCGGAAGCTCGACCTCGACACCGTCTTCCCCCTGATGGCGCTGGCGGGCGACCGCATCCTCGGCAACGCCACGCTCCATCGCTCCAAGGGCGGTTGGATGAGCCACGTCGGGCACGTGCGCGTGGTGGTGCACCCCGAGTTCCGCGGCCGCGGCCTCGCCCGGGCGCTGCTGGGCGAGCTCATCGAGCTCGCCACCGACATCGGCCTCGACAAGCTCGACGCCGAGTTCATGTCCGGGCAGGAGCAGCAGATGCGCGCCTTCGAGAAGATCGGCTTCGTGCGCGTGGCCGAGCTCCCCGACCATGTCCTCGACCGGCGCAACGAGGCCCACAACCTCATTATCATGGCCTACGACTTGAAGGGTGAAACCTTCGCCGTCGACTAGCCTCCCGCCCAGGCGCCCGAGAGCTCTGCGCGTTCGAGAGCCTGCAAACAGCAGACCCCAGGGGGGACAGACATTCTTGTCTGTCATCCCGAGCGCAGCGAGGGATCTGCATTTCCTTTCCGGTCTTCCCCCCAGGCAGGGGCCTGGGGGCTCGGCGTGTCGTTTTTTCGCCCAGCCTGGTGGCTTGCCCTGTGCGAAGTCGAAGGGCACCCGCCACTAGGGAAATCGGTTGGCTTCAGCTGTTTCTGCGGGGAACCTTTTTCCTCTTTCTGCTATCCTATAGGTAAAGTTTTGCGGAGGCGTCTATGGGCCGCAACGATCGGAATGACTCTTCCCACACTGACCACAATGCAGCTGGCGGAGCGCCGCCCGGCCTGCGCATGATGCTCGAAAACGGCCGCGCCAACGGCCGCCGCTGGCGCGTGAGCGCCGGCTTTCTCGTCCAGGCGGCGCTGCTGGCGCTGGTGCTCTCGCTGCCCCTGTTCCATACCGAGCCGCTCGGCGCCCAGGCGCCGGGACACGAGCCGGTGGTCTACCTTGCTCCCGCGCCGCAAGGGACCCCGGGCGGGACCGGCCACGGCCCGGGCGGTGGCCCGCAACCCGCGCCGACAAGGCCGCCCTTGATCAACCTGCCCAACACGCCGGTCCGGCCAATCCCCGGCAGTCCGGTGGTAGACATCGGGCAGGCGCCCGAGGTTGGCCCGGGGAACGGCTCGGGGCCGGCGGGGCCCGGAATCCCCGGCGGCAGCGGCAACGGCATTCCGGGCGGGGAAGGGCCAGGTGGCGGCCCGCCGCCGGTGGTTGTCGTGGGCGGCAAGATCCAGCCGCCGCGCTTACTCGTGCGGGTGGAGCCGGAGTATCCGCTCCTGGCGCAGCGGGCGGGCATCGAAGGTGATGTGCTGCTGGAGGCCCTGCTCGGGACTGATGGGCGCGTGGAGCAGGTTCAGGTGGTGAGCGGCCGGCCGCTCCTCGCGACCTCCGCCCGGGCCGCAGTAGAGCAGTGGCGCTACGAGCCCACAACCCTCAACGGACGGCCGGTGGCGGTCCTGCTCCGCGTCACCGTGCAGTTCCGCCTGCACCGCTAGCCGACCGTCGGGCTAGCCCGCAGTCGGGCTAGCGGGAAGACTGGCGGGACGGCGGGACTCGTTCACCCTGAGCGCAGCCGAAGGGCTTGTCCTGAAGCCCGAGAAGCGGGCTGAAGGGAACCCGCGACACAGGAGGTTGCCACCGTGACCCGACTGTCAACGGCAGAGCGCCGCGGGCAAGCCTGGCTGTTTGTTCTGGCGGGCGGTCTGGTCGCCGGAACCCTGGACATCATCTACGCCTGCGGTTTCTGGTGGTTGAGGAACGGCGTGCCAGCGGGGCGGATCCTGCAATCGATCGCCGCCGGGCTGCTGGGTGAGGCGAGCTTCGCGGGCGGTGCTGCCACCGCAGCTCTGGGACTCGTCCTGCACTATTTCATCGCGACGTCGATGTCGGTGGTCTACTACCTCGTCTCCGGGATGTGGCCGCTTCTCCGGCAACGGCCCTGGCTCTGCGGGGCCGGCTATGGGGTGCTCCTCTACGTTGTGATGAACTACGTTGTGGTGCCGCTGTCAGCAGCGAAACCAAGCTCCATGGATCCCCTCTGGGTCGCGTGTAGCATTGTCGTCCATATCCTGCTGATCGGCACGCCCATCGCGCTTTTTACCCGACGCGCAGCGGCGTGACAAGAGGAGTGGCGGGGACGACGGGACTCGAACCCGCGACCTCTGCCGTGACAGGGCAGCGTTCTAACCAGCTGAACTACGTCCCCGCGAAACTCGCAACCACTCCAGACCACCGCGCGGCCTTCCCGCCGAGCGGGACGTTCTAACCAGCTGAACTACGTCCCCGCGAAACTCGCAACCACTCCAGACCACCGCGCGGCCTTCCCGCCGAGCGGGACTTTCTAACCAGCTGAACTACGTCCCCGCTCCTCGAGGCTAGAAACTGGATGCTGGAGGCTGGAGAAGAATGGTCTCGGTTCCAGCCTCGAGCTGGCAGCCTCAAGCCTGGTGGGCGATGTCCGATTCGAACGGACGACCTTCCCGGTGTAAACGGGATGCTCTACCGCTGAGCTAACCGCCCACCGCACAATTCATTCTAGCATGACTGCTGCTAGGGGGGGCGTCCAGCCGGACGCCAGCGTGGAGGCTTCGGCCAAGCGAAACTCGAAACTCGAAAAGCGAAACTCGCGAGACCCCGACGCCCGACGCTCGAAGCCCAAGGCCCGGCGCCCGTCCGCCCTTCAGGCGGCGGGGAGGATGTTCTTGGCGCGGAGCTGCCGGGCGATGGCGGCCAGCAGCTCGGCCTCGGGCATGGAGACGTAGCGGACGAAGTCCAAGCGCAGAATGGCCGGCTGGTCTTCCTTCTGCACCACTACGCCCAGGTTCTCGCGGCTGGAGTCGAGGAAGACTTCGACGAACTTCAGCTCGGGGTCGAGCCCGGCCAGTAGCGGCTCCAGCCGGCGGCGGATGCTGTGCTTGCGCTCGGGCGTCAGCTCCATGTTATTTCCGCAGGTGGTAGGGGATGCTGGTGACGATGATCTTGGGCTTGAAGAAGAGCGCCGCCTTCAGGAAGAGGCTGGTCTGGTTGTGCAGCAGGTGGTGCCACCAGCGCTTACTGACCGATTCGGCCAGGACCACGGTGATGAGGTCGTCGTCCCGCCAGCCTTCCAGCTCGTCGATGAAGCGCAGCAGCGGGCGGTGGATGGCGCGGTAGGGGGAGTCCAGCACCACCAGCGGCACCTCCGGCGCCCACGCTTGCCACTTCTCTTGCAGCTCCTGCCGGTCTAGGTTGTCCACGTTGACGTTGACCGCAATCGTGTCCTTGGAAATGGAGCGGGCGTACTCGATGGCCCGCATCACCGCCTTGTTCATGCCGGGCGGCACGGGCACGACGGCGGTGTGGCGGATTTCTCCGGGTTTCTCGTAGTCGGCCAGCGACAGTTCCCGCGTGGTGGCGTAATAGTGGCTGCGCACCTTGCGGAACAGAACCATGAGCGCAGCGATGGCGACAACCACCATCCAGGCGCCGTCTTTGAACTTGACCACCGCCACCACCATCATTACTACTCCGGTGGCGAACGCGCCAAGACCATTTACCGCCAGCCGCCAGCCGGCCCCGCGCTCCTCGGAGTGGCGCCAGTGGACCACCATGCCGGCCTGTGAGAGTGTGAAGGCCAGGAACACGCCCACCATGTACAGCGGAATCAAGGCGTGCACATCGCCGCGAAAGAGCACGAGCAGGGCGATGGCCACCAAGGCGAGGAAGAGCATCCCGTTCGAGAACACCAGCCGGTCGCCCAGGTTGGCCAGTTGCCGGGGCAGGAAGCGGTCCTGGGCCACGATGGAGGCCAGCCGCGGGAAACCGGTGAAGCTGGTGTTGGCCGCCAGGATGAGGATGCCCATGGTGGCCGCCTGGGTAATGTAATAGATCGGCCCGGCCCCGAAAATCGTGCGGCCCAGTTGCGAGAGGACAGTCTCTCCTTCGCGGGGGACTACGCCGTAGAGGGAGGCGAGCACCGCAGTACCCAGGAACATCGTGGCCAGCAGGCTAGCCAGGATGTACAAGGTAATGGCGGCGTTCCGGGAAACCGGCGGGCGGAACACCTGCACGCCTTGAGCCACTGCCTCAATCCCCGTCAAGGCGGCGCAGCCAGAGGCGAATGCCCGCAGCACGAGGAACACCAGGAAGAAGCTCCACGGCTCCGGGGCGGCCGGTGGTGCTGGCGGAGCCACCGCTCCCTGGGAGTAACCCATCAACCCGCCCCCGATGAGAACAAACATAGAGAGGATGAAAAGATAAACCGGGCCGGCAAAGACGGCGGCCGACTCCCGTACGCCGCGCAGGTTGGCCAGCAGGATGATGACCACGGCCAGGGCGCAGAGCAGGACACGGTGACTGTACAGGCTGGGGATGGCGGAGGTGATAGCAGCCACGCCGGCGGCCACACTCACCGCCACTGTCAGAATGTAGTCGAGCAGGAGCGCAGCGGCGCCGGCCAGCGCCGCGGTCACGCCCAGGTTCTCCTTGGCGACCGAGTAAGCGCCCCCTCCGGTCGGGTAGGCGTGAAGAGTCTGCCCGTAGGACACGGCCACGATGGCGGTGAGGAGAACGATAGCGCCGGCGATGGGGACCGCGTAGTGCAGCGGCACCAGCAGCCCGGCGGCGCTGCCGGCGGTCAGCGCCAGCAGGATTTCTTCTGTGGCGTAGGCGGTGGAGGAGAGGTTGTCGGAGGCCAGGACGCTCAAGGCGGACTTCTTGGAAAGCCGCTGCTCGTGGAGGGACGCGGTGTCGAGGGGACTGCCGATGAGGAACTGCTTGAGCCAGCGGAACATGAGCTCTGCGCTCCTCCTTCTAACACAGCGACCCGATGCCTGCAAGCTGGCTGGTTGACTTGCTCGCCTGCCTCCGTCTAAACTTGTAGGGTTACGCTCGTCCCTGGGAGGCGGTTGAGAGAGAATGCGGCTGCCGCGCGGCTACGTCGAGTACATGGCCAAGGCCCTGGTGGAGCGCCTGCTGGCCGCCGGCGCCGTCGAAACCCCCGCCCCCGACCAGCTCCGCGAGCGCTTGCGCGACGTCATCGTCGAAGAGCTCGCCGTCGAAGACCGCATCAACGACAAGGTCCGGGAGTACATGAACCAGTACGCCGACGAAATCCGCCGCGGCGGCATCAGCTACCAGGAGATGTTCAAGCGCATCAAGAGCGAGCTGGTGCGGCGGGAGAAGGTGATCCTCTAGATGCGCCTCAGCCGGGAAAAAATCCTGCGCCTCTCCCACCTGGCAGTGGACGCCGTGGCGGAGATGGACGAAGTGGAGTTCATCGAGGACCGCAACACTGTGCGCCTCGAAATCGTGCGCATCCTCACCGAGCTGCTCCGCGAAGAGGAGCGGATGGAAGAGCTGGCCCGCCAGAAAATCCTCTCCCAGAAGAAACCCATCCCCGAAGGCTCGACCGAGTGGGAAACCCTCTACCGCAAGTACTATTCCGATGAGTTGAGGAAGCTGGGCGTCGAGTAACTACGGCCGGCGCTTCAGGACGGGCGGCTTCTCCTCTTCGCCCTCTTTCTTCTGTTCTTCGGCCTTGCGCTCGCGCGTGCGGAGGCTGGGCCGGTCGGGGTCCTGCTCTTCGAGCTTGCGCCCCGCCATGGTCATCGCCAGGCGCTGTTTGATCTGGTCGAACTCCGAGGTGGTGACCACGTACTCCTCGCGGGCGGGCAGCAGCGCGGCGATCTCCGCCTGCGCCTTGCTCACCCGGTCCTTGGTGGGCGGGTGGGAAGAGAAGATCTTGGGGACCGAGCCCGGGCTCTTGCGCTCCTTCTCCTGTATCTTTTCGAAGAAGGTGATGAAGGAGGTGGGGTCGTAGCCCGCCTTGTACATGTACTGCAAGCCCAGAAAGTCGGCTTCGCGCTCGGCGTTGCGGGAGAACTTCAGGAAGGCCAGCGGCAGGCCGAAGCTCAAGCCCTGGTAGATGGCGTAGCCGGCGGCGCCGGCGGGCAGCAAGATCATGACCGGGATCATGGCCCACTGGGCGATCTGTCCCTTGGTGGCCTGCTTGGTGCCGTGGCGGGCGGTGACGTGGGCGATCTCGTGCGCCATCACCCCGGCCAGCTCCGCCTCTTCGTCCGCCGCCAGGACCAGGCCGGAGTTGACAAAGAAGAACCCACCCGGCAGCGCGAAGGCGTTGATCTCGCCGGAGTCGATGACCTTGACGGTGAAGGGCACGCGGGCGTCCGAGTTGCGCACCAGGTTCTGCGCCACCCGGTCGACGTATTCGCTGATGACCGGGTCGTCCACCAGCTTGGCCGATTGCTCAACCTGCTGGGCCAGCATCTTGCCCAGCGCAATCTCCTTCTCCAGCGAGTAGAGGTTGAGCCCTCCGCCCACGTTGCGCTCGCCGATCTTGCTGACGTCCTCTTTGTCGCTTTTCTTCTGATCGGCTGCCAGGGCCGCCGGCGGCGCCGCCAGGGTCAGAACCAGGAGAACCGCCAGTGCCGACCGTCCCGTTTTCACCATTTGCCCGCCTTCTCCCGGCTTCATCCTACCATTCCCGGAGAGCCAAACCAAGCCGGGCCGCTCCATGCCTATTGGATGGCGGCGTGGGAAAAAGAGTTTCCCCCCTCCGCGCCTGTGGAGCGGGGCAGGCTTGACGCCGCCCCGCTCAAAGGCTAAAGTGCCCCGACAGTCGCGTCCGGGTGGAGGAGCGCCGTGCCCCGCAGCATCTTGCTCGGCCAGGTCTGGCAGAACAACGCCGACGGCCAGAACTACCTGGTGACCAAAACCTACCAGGAAGTCTTCACCACCGTGGCCGTGCTGCGCAAGGTGGGCGACGAAACCGGCGGGACCGTGCGCGTCAAGGTGCAGAAGACCCCCGACGGGGTCACCCTGCCCGGCTACACCTTCACCCAGGAAGAGCAGTAACCCGCCCGCCGGGGAATGATCACCCGCCTGCTTGTTTTCGTCAGCCAGGTCATCATCAGCGTCATTTCGACGGGCGGCTATGCGGGCATCGTGCTGCTGATGGCCATTGAATCCGCCTGCATCCCGCTGCCCTCGGAAATCATCATGCCGTTTTCGGGCTACCTGGCGGGGCAGGGGCGTTTCAGCCTCTGGGGCGTGGCCGTGGCGGGAGCGGTGGGTTGCAACCTGGGTTCGATTGTCGCCTACGCCGCGGGGGCTTACGGCGGCCGGCCGTTCCTCGAGCGTTACGGTCGCTACGTGCTGATGACGCCGGGCGACCTCCAGTGGGCCGACCGCTGGTTTGCGCGCTACGGCGAGGCCACGATTTTCTTCAGCCGCCTGCTGCCCGTCATCCGCACCTTCATCGCTCTGCCCGCCGGCATCGCCCGGATGAACTTCTTCCGCTTCAACCTCTACACCTTCCTCGGCTCGCTGCCCTGGTGCCTGGGGCTGGCCTGGCTGGGACTGAAGCTCGGCGAGCACTGGGAAGAAACCATCCGGCCCGTCTTTCAGAAGTTCGACTTGCTGATCGGGCTGCTGCTGGCGGCGGCGCTGGTCTGGTTCGTGCGCGTGCGCCTCCGCGAGCTGCGTTCTCTGGAGAAGTAGCGGCGGGCTAGATCGAGCGCACCGAAAGCTGAAGGATGTCGTCCACCTGCATGGTTTCGCGGATGGCGAAAGGCTCGCCATAGCGCGCGCCGATTAGCCCGCCGTAGTAGCCGCACAGCGTCGCCATCCGCTCTTCCAGGCCGGTCAAGGGGATGTGGACGCCCCGCTGCAAGCGCGGCCCGTCGAACTGCGAGCGGTAGCAGGCGATGGCGCGCGCCCGTCGCGCGTACTCGCGGGTGATGTCGACGACAAACGTGGGCTGCACGCCGCGCGGGACGTCGAAGAGCAGCGCGTAGAGAATCTTGAACGGCCGGTGCGGCGCCCCGGGCAAGTCGAGTTTTTCGAGACCGGCGAGGTAGGCGGCCTGCTGCCCGAGCCGGCAGGCGTTGACGTGGTCGGGGTGGCGCGCTTCCCAGTAGGGGAGAATCAAGACGCGCGGGCGCAGCGCCCGGATTCGCGCCGCCACCAGGAGCTTCCAGTCGAGCCGCGGCTCGAGGTGGGCGTCGGGCAGGCCGAGGTTTTCTCGGGTGTGGACGCCGAGCTCCTTGGCGGCGGCGGCGGCTTCGCGGGCGCGGAGCTCGGGCGTGCCCCGCGTGCCCATTTCGCCGCGCGTCAGGTCGAGGATGCCGACGCGATACCCGCGGCGGACGCACTGGGCCAGCGTGCCGCCGCAGGTCAGCTCGATGTCATCCGGATGCGCTCCGAGCGCCAGCACATCGAGCGATCGAGTTTGCTGCTTTCTTGCCAACCTTGGCTCCCAACCGTTTGGGTAGGGCAGGGGCTTGTCCCCTGCCGCGATCAACTCCCAGGCGACAGACGGCAAGGCGCAAGACCTTGCCCTACCCAGTCCTCTCCAACAGCCGTCTTAGTTGCTTCAAATCCAGGCGGTGCTTGGCCACCTTGCGGCCGTCGAGCAGCAGCACGGGCACTTCTTCTCCAAAGCGGCCCGCCAGCATGGCGTCGGTGTCCACATCCACTTCGCGCAGCGCCACCCCGAATTCCCGCAGCAGAGGCTCAAGCTGCGCCTTCATCTCCTCGCAGAGGTGGCAGCCGGCGCGCGTGTAGAGCGTCAGTTCCATGGGGAGTTTCGCATTATACGGAGAACTGGCGTAAGATGCGAGATTCTCCGGGGGAAGGCGGAATGGCGGAAAAACCCTTGCAGGGGCAGGTGACGCTGGTGACGGGCGGGGCGAAGCGCCTCGGACGCTCCATCTCGCTGGCGCTGGCCGGCGCGGGCGCGCGCGTGGCGGTGAACTACCACACCTCGGAGAGAGAAGCCGCCGAGCTCGTGAAGGAAATCCAGCGGCAGGGAAGCGAAGCGGCGGCGTTTCAGGCCGACGTCAGCCGCCCGGGCGAGGTGAAGCGGCTGGTGGCGGCGGCGGAGCAGCAGTTCGGCGGGGTGGACATTCTCGTCAACAACGCCGGCATCTTCGCCCGCTACCCGTGGGACCAGATTACCGAGGCCGACTGGGACCGCTTCATGAACACGAACCTGAAAGCGCAGTTTTTTTGCGCGCAGGCGGTGGCGCCGGGGATGAAGCGGAAGGGCCGCGGCCGGATCGTCAACATCGCTTCGCTGGGCGGGCTGCTGGCCTGGCCCTCGTTCATCCCCTACGGGGTGTCGAAGGCGGGGGTCATCCACTTGACGCGGCTGCTGGCGCGGGCGCTGGCGCCGGAAATTCAGGTGAACGCCGTGGCCCCGGGCACCATCCAGTTCCCAGGCGAAGAGCCCGATGAGAGCTACATCCGCCGCGCGCCGCTCAAGCGCAGCGGCACCGGGGACGACGTCGCCCAGACGGTGCTGTTTCTCTCGACCGAGGCCAGCTTCATCACCGGCCAGGTGTTCGTGGTGGACGGCGGCTACTCCATCGCTTGATCCCAGCGGCAGGGGCCGCTGGGCTGAGCCATTGGAGTTCTACCCTTCCTTGTACGGCCAGGCGCCGAGCACGGTGCCGAGTATGGTTTCGACCAGGCCGACGGCGCAGGCCTTCAACATCAGCGGCGCCGGGAACAGATCAAACATGATGTAGCCGAGCGTCGGCAAAAGGTACCCGATGAACCAGACGGCGAAGCCGGCGCAGGCGGCCGTCCTCGGCCCCGCTCCGAAGCGCGGCCGCACGGCGGCGTAGAACCAGACGGCGAAGATCCCGTACACGAACCCGTAGGCGAGGAAGCACGCCATCAGCGTCGGGGTCGGTTCCATCGTCTTGCCCAGCGCGGTCATGGCCGCCTGGTACTCCTGCTCAAAAGCCCAGCCGGCAACGCCCTCGAAAAGGTTGACTACCACACCCGCCAACAAGCCGCCCAAGATGACTCGGCGCCAATTGATTCTGCCCATGAGACCCTCCTCTTGCGGGCAACCCGCAAGCCCCGCCAAATCTTGGGGTTAGAGCCTAGGGGAAGTCGCGTGCGGGGTCAAGCGGAAGTTTGACCCCCGTGGGCTGCAACCTCCGGGCGGCCGGCTGCATCCATTGTTTGGAAAGATTCTACGGAAGGAGGTGGTTCCGCATGCCGGTCGCCACTATGAAGGCTGCCCGCGCGAACGGCGGGCGAATCTCGCGCAAGCACGCCCCCTACGCGCATTTGCTGCGCACGAAGCGCGCCGAGCTCCTCGACCACCTGCGGGATCACCGCCAGGAGATGGTCCTCGAGCGCGTGCCCGAAGACGGCGTGGGGCTGGCCAGCCTGACCCTGCTGGAAGACCTGACCGTCGGGGCGCTCCAGCGCGAGCAGCAGCTCTTGAGCGAAGTGGACGCGGCCCTGGGCCGTCTCCGCGAAGGTGTCTTCGGGATTTGCGAGCGCTGCGGGGAGGAAATCCCCGAGCGGCGCCTGAAGGCGCTGCCCTGGGCGCGTCTGTGCCTGGCCTGCGCCGAGCGGCGCGCAGCCCTCTCCCTCAACAACTAAGCGATTCCCTAGAAGTAGGGTGTAGGGACGTCGCCCCAGCGGACTGTCGCCGGGGGCGTCTCCCAGCCGAGCCCCAGGTGGTTGCCGAGGTCTATCTTCACCAGGGCGATGGGCTCGCGTCGCACCGCCCGCCGCACGATTTCGAGCCCCTCCGCCTGGCGGTCATGGAGCGCCACGCGCGTGAGAAGGACTTTCACGAGGTCGGGGTTGAACTCGCGCGGAGTATGGTGCCCGCCGCTCGGTTGCGCTTCCATGGGCAGGTCGGGCAGGCGCCACTCCACCGGCACCACGTAGGCGAGGAACTTTTCGCCCCGGCCGTAGCCGCGCGCCGCCATCTGCTGGGCCACGGCGGGGTCGGAGAGCGCCATCTCGACGGCGTGCTTGAGCCGCGCCGGCTCCAGCTGGGCCGGTGAGAGCACGGCCAGGTCGCGTGTCGCATAGTTCGAGACGTGGCGGAGCGAGTAGCTCTGCAGCCAAAACCCTGCCGCCACCGCGCCGCCCACCAGCACGGCGTACGCCGCCGCCAGCGCCGCGGCGCGCGGCCAGCCCCGCTCCGGCAGCCAGCGCGGCAGCCACGCTGTCCAGCTACGCGGCAGGAACATCCCCGTACGCGCGAGATAGTCTTGATAGCTCGCCCCGTAGCGGGCGAGACACCGCCGCTCTTCGTGCCGCGCCAGGAAGTAGTAGAGGAAGAGCATGGTGACGTACCCGACCAGCACCAGGAAGCGCGGCCAGTGCAGCAGCACTCCGATGCCCACGATGGCTACGGCCAGATACTGCGGGTGGCGAATCCAGCGGTAGAGCAGCCCCGTCACCGGCCGCCCGCGCCGGAAAAACTTGGTGAAATAAATCTGGACGAAACCTACCAGGAACAGCGCCACGCCGGCGAAGAAGACGGCTTCGTCAATCTCGCCCAGCGTCTGCAGCGCGGCCGAAGAAGTCTGCGAGAAGTGGGGCAGGAAGAACTGGTCGAGCCAGGCGGTGGCCGGCCAGCGGCGCCACAGGTTCAGAAAATGCGCGTAGGCCGAGTAGTAGTAGAGCGCGAAGGGGCTGATCATGAAGAGGATTTCGAAGACGATGACGACGTAGACCAGCCAGACGGCGGGCGACCACCAGCTCCGGTCAGCGCTCATTGGAAATGCAGATTCCTCGCTTCGCTCGGAATGACAACACGCTGGGGTTCAGTCGTTGCCTAGTACGCCGCCAGCTTCTCGAGCTCGCGGACGACTTTGTCGGGGTTGAGCAGGAAGGCGTCCTCGAGCGGCGGGCTGAAGGGCATGATGGGAACATCAGGCCCGCAGATGCGCCAGACGGGCGCGTCGAGGTAATCGAAGGCTTCTTCCTGGATGATGGAAGCGACCTCGGCGCCCATGCCCATGGTCTTCTTGTCTTCGTGGACGACGGCCACCTTGTTGGTCTTTTTGGCGGAGGCGAGGATGGTTTCCTTGTCGAGCGGGAGCAAGGTGCGCAGGTCGACCACTTCGCAGCTCACGCCCTTCTCCGCCATCCGCTCGGCGGCCTGGAGCGAAACGTGCACCATGTAGCCGTAGCTGAAGATGGAGAGGTCGGTGCCTTCGCGGCGCACCGCCGCCTTGCCGATGGGCACGGTGAAATCCTCGGCGGGCAGCTCTTCTTTGATGGAGCGGTAGAGTTTCTTGTGCTCGAAGTAGAGGTAGCAGTTGGGCCCGCGGACGCAGCTCTTGAGCAGGCCCTTGGCGTCGTAGGGGGTCGAAGGGTAGACGATCTTCAGGCCGGGCTCGTGGGCGAACCAGGCGGCGTTTTCCTGCGAGTGGTAAAGCCCGCCGCCCACGCCGCCGCCCGTGCAGATGCGGACGGTGATGTGAGGCTCGAAGGCCCCGGCGCTGCGGTAGCGGAGCTTGGCGACGTTCTGCACGAGCTGATCCACGGCCGGGGTGATGAAGTCGGCGAACTGGATTTCGGCGATGGGGTTCATGCCGACCAGCGAGGCCCCGGTGCAGGCGCCGATGATGATGGCCTCGGCCAGCGGCGAGTCGATGACGCGCTCCTCGCCGAACTTGTCGCGCAGGCCCTCGGTGCAGCGGAAGACGCCGCCGTCGGCGATGTCTTCGCCGAGGAGGAAGACCTTGGGGTCGCGGGCGAACTCCTCGTGCATCGCCTGGTTGATGGCCTGGATGTAGGTGACCGGCTGTCCCATCGCTACTCCTCGGCGTAGATGTGCTCGAAGGTTTCTTTGGGGTCGGGGTAGGGGCTCTTTTCGACGAACGCGATGGCCTCGTCAATCTCTTTCTTGACGGCGGCCTCGATCTTGGCCTTCTTCTCGTCGGTCAGGATTTTTTCGTCGCGCAGGAATTTCTCCATCCGGGCCAGCGGGTCGCGCTTCTTCCACTCCTCGACTTCTTCCTTGGGGCGGTACTTGGCAGGGTCGATTTCCGAGTGGCCGTACCAGCGGTAGGTCTTGCACTCGAGGAGCGTCGGGCCGTCGCCGGCGCGGGCGCGGCGGATGGCTTCCTGCGCCACGCGGTAAACGGCCAGCAGGTCGTTCCCGTCCACCACCACCCCGGGCATGCCGTAGCCGGCGGCCTTGTCGGCCAGCGTCTTGGCGGCGCTCTGCAAGCGCAACGGCACGGACTCCGCCCAGAGGTTGTTCTGCACGACGTAGAGGATGCCGAGCTTGTGGACGCCGGCGAAGTTCACGGCTTCGTGCCAGGCCCCGGTGCTGGTGGCGCCGTCGCCGCAGTAGGCGAAGCAGATGTCGTCCTTGCCCTGCATCTTCAGGCCGAAGGCCACGCCGGTGACGAGCTGCCACTGGGCGGCGATGGTGGAGGAGGGCGTGATAATGTTGTAGTCCTTGTGGCCGAAGTGCGCGGGAGTAGTCTTGCCGCGGTCGGGGCTGGCCTGGCAGGCGTAGAGCTGGGCGATGAGGTCGCGCACCGGCGCGCCCTTCACCACCGCCGCCACCATGTCGCGGTGCGACGGTCCCACCCAGTCCGAGCGCCGGCAGCCGTAGAGCGTGCCGACGTGCGTGGCCTCCTGGCCGACAGCGGAGTAGAAGTTGCCCTTGAATTTCCCCTGGCGGAAAAGCAGCCGCGCGCGTTCATCCACCTGGCGGCACTTGTAGAGCAGGGTGTACATCTCGAGGAGCTGCTCGTTGGTCAATCCGCCTTCGCGGGCGGGTTCCGCGGCTTTCGGGCGGGGCCGGTCCTTGACTGCGCTGGCGGACGACTTAGCGCCTTTGCCGGCCATGCGGGCGGCTCCTTTTCAGCGGTTCAACTGGGCTCGGAAAATCCCGCATTATAGCACCAACCGCGCCCCTTGGGGCAAATCAAGCCGCCGGGACCGGCTTGGCGACGCCGCCGGTCGGGCCGCCGGCCTTGACGTTCCAGAGCAGCACGCCGCCGACGAGATAAAAGAGCAGGACGGAAAGAATCGCCAGGCGCTGGTTGCCGCCCGTGGCCGCCGAGACCTCGCCGAAGACGAGCGGGCCGAGCACCGAGGCCGACTTCCCGCACAGGGTATAGAAGCCGAAGAACTCCCCTTCGCGGCCCGCGGGGATGAGCGTCGACATGAAGGCGCGGCTGGCGGCCTGGATGGCGCCCAGGCCCGTCCCCGCCAGCACCGCCACCAGATAGAACTGCATCTTGGTCTGGACGAAGTAGGCCGCGGTCACGACCAGCGCCCACTGCGCGAGCATCACCAACACAACGAATTTCGGCCCCAGGCGGTCGGTGGGCTTCGCCCAGGCCAGCGCCCCCGCGAGCGCCGATACCTGCACCACGGCGTAGAGCGGAATCAATTCCGCCAGCGGGAAGCCCAGCGTGGTGGCGGCGAAGATGGCGCTGAAGTAGACGACGGTATTGACCCCGTCTTCGTAGATGAAATAGGCGAGGAGAAACCGCCGCAGCGCTGGCACGCGCAGGATGTCACGGAAGGTGCGCCAGGTTTCGCGCAGGCCGCCGCGCGCCGCTTGCAAGGCGCCCATCCGCGCCGGGGTGTCGGCGGGCAGCCAGACAAAGGCCGGCAGGGCGAACAGCAAGAACGCCGCGCCCGTCGCCAGGAAGGCTGCGCCGAACATTTCCCGCGCGACCAGCGGCAACGCCAGCAGCAGGCCGAGAATCGAGCCCGCGTAGCCGGTGGCGAAGCCCCAGCCGGAGACGCGCCCCTGGTGGTCGGCCGGAGCGATTTCCGGCAAATAGGCGTTGTAGAAGACCATCGAGCCTTCGAAGCCGATGTTGGCGAGGAGCGCCACGGCGAAGCCCCAGACCACCATCCCCGGCGCGACCGTCGCCAGCAGACAGGTGCCGCCGGCGGAGACAATCGTGTAGACGATGAGGAGCTTCTTGCGGACGCCGGTGGTGTCGGCCAGCGCCCCCATCACCGGCGAGGTGGCGGCGACAAAAAGCATCGTCGCCGAAACCACCCGGCCCCACCAGAGGTCGCCCTGGCCCGCTTCGTTGCCGACGACCTTGTTGGCGTAGTAGGCCGCCCAAATGGTGGCGGGGATGACGGCGACGTAGATGGAGTTGGCGAAGTCGTACAGGCACCAACTGGCGATGGTCTTCTTGTTCACTTAGCTTTTCCGCCGGAGAGCCTCCCCCGGCAGGGGCCGGGGGGCTCAGCACGGCTGGGGGGTTGCGCTTGCAGAGCCACTGCGCTTGACCTTGCTCAGCCCGGCGGCCCCCGCCGCTGGGTTTGCACTGGCTCGTGCGCCAGCGCGGGGGCCAGGCGGCGGGCGACTGCCTCGAGCAAGGCGTGGTCGTCGGGAGTGAAGGCACTCGGGGTGTGGGAGTCGATGTCGATTTCGCCCAAGATGCGCCCGTCGGCCTGGAGAGGGACGACGATTTCGGACTTGGTCTCGAGGCTGCATGCCAGGTAGCGCGGGTCGGCGTTGACGTCGGGAACGTTCACCGTCCGGCCCTCGCGCACCGCCGCCCCGCAGATGCCTTTGTCCACCGGGATGCGGAGGTGCGGCGAAGGCGCGCCCACGTAGGGTCCGAGCACGAGCTCCCGGCCTTCGAGAAAGTAGATGCCCACCCAGTGGTAGTGCCGGCGCGCGCGCTGCAGCAGGGCGCAGATTTCCTTCAGCCAGTCGGTAGTCCGGCCCCGCGCAGCAACCAGCGCCTCCACTTCTTGCAAGATTCTCTGCGTGTCTTTCATCCTCGCCTCTTTGTCATCCCGAGCCCCGAAGCTTCGGGGCGAGGGATCTGCTTTTGCCCTCAGGGGCTAAAGCCCCGGATTTTTCTTGGGCGCCTTTCGGCACGGCTGAAGCCGTGCCCTGCCAAACACCTCCCATTGCCTGTCATTCTGAGCGAAGCGAAGAATCTCAGCGGAGCGCAGTGGCAACGATGAGATTCTTCGTCGCCCTTTGGGCTCCTCAGAATGACACCCGAACTGAAGTTGGATTCTACCGGCTGTGCCGGGGTCGGGCAAGGCTAGTGAATGGGAAGCGGCTCGTGGAACTTCTCGATGTCGGAGACGCTCAACTTCGGCAGCCGCCGCATCCGCGCCTTCATCCACGACCAGGGGATCTTGAAGAGCAGCACCTTGGGGCTGAACTTGAGCGAGTCGGTGATCCAGCAGGAGTGCGTGCACCAGCAGTTGGCCTCGGTGATGTTCCAGACCTCTTTCTGCATGGCGGGGGAGTGCAGGGCCTCGCTCAAGTTGAAGTTGTACTCCTGCAGCTTGCCCAGGCCCTGGCGGAGCTCGCAGGCGCGGAACTCGCCGTTGTGGTCGATGACCATGCTGGTGACCCCGGCGGTGCAGGGCATGGCCCACTTCTGCGGGCGCTCGACGCACTGCTCGTGGACCTCGAAGATAAACTTCAGCGACCCCAGGTAGTACATCTTGGGGAACCAGCGGAAGCTCGGCGCCACGTTGGCGAAGAGGCGGTCGGCGTGCGCCTCGTGCACGGCGTAGAGGCGGTCGTGCAGCGCCTTGAGCTCGTGGCGGCGGATGTTCTTGAGACCCAGGTCCATGGGGTTGCCGCGGATGATTTCGAAGTACTGCCCGGTGGAGACGTCGCGGCGCAGCATCTCCAGCCCGAGCCGGACGAGCTCGTCGTAGTTCTCGCGGGTGATGACGGTGACGACGTTGCGCCGCAGGCGGCGCACCCCGGCGTACTTCTGCTTCATCCGCTCCATGGTGGCGAGCGTCTTCTGAAAGTTGTTGGGGACGCCGCGGATGGTGTCGTGGGTGTTGGCCAGGCCGTCAATGGAGAAATTCAGGTCCACCGTCAGGTTGGGGCAGTCTTTCAGGACGCGGCCCACAATGCGGTCGAGGTTGTCGGGCAGCAGGCCGTTGGTGGGGAAGTTGAGCGTGTGAATCTTGTTGTTGCGGTAGAAGGTGCAGATGATTTCGTCGAGGTCCTCGCGCATCGAAGGCTCGCCGCCCGAGACCCACAGCTTGCCGAACTCGGGCGCGGTCTCGGAGACGGTCTTGATCTGGTCGAAGCTCAAGTCCTGGTTCTTGTTGAGCTGGTCCCAGTAGAAGCAGGTGCGGCAGAGCGAGTTGCAGCGCGAGGTGACGAAGAGGAAGACCGATTCGAGCTGCTTCGGCCGGACGATTTTCCGCAGATAGGGGACGAAGTCCTTCGCTGTGCGCGGAATCTGCATCTCTGCTACCCTAACGCCCGAGGCTGCTATTAGAGCACAGCCGGAGAGCAAGCGGCAAAGCTTTTTTGATTTGCGGTGTCATGCTGAGCGAAGCGAAGCATCCCAGCTGAGATTCTTCGCCCCGCTCTTTCGCGGAAAGGGCGGGGCTCAGAATGACAGACCGGGTTCCCGGCGGCGGAAGCCGCCGGGCTGAACGGACGGGTTGGGTGGCGCAGACACTCTTGTCTGCGCATGAGAAGTCGAATGTACAGCGCACAGGTGCTGGACCATTTCAAGAACCCGCGGAATGCGGGGGAGCTCGCCGGGGCCACCGCCACGGTCGAGCTTGAAAATCCGGTGTGCGGGGACGTCTTGC
>Ga0209172_10002553_pt1 | contig 31483 bp, 32 predicted proteins | sample LarsenN4metaG_FD_184113 | JGI IMG/M metagenome (GOLD analysis project Ga0209172, IMG submission 184113) | Hot spring sediment bacterial and archeal communities from British Columbia, Canada, to study Microbial Dark Matter (Phase II) - Larsen... ... | reverse complement strand
GCCGAGGCTGCTTCTGCCCGCGGAAGGGCGATGAGCCCGGAGGAGGCGATAGCGTTCGGCCTGGCGATCCGGCTCTGAGACATCGCCGGCTCAGACGCACGCGCGCCGCGGCCGGACGCTCGTCGTCGCCGCGGCCCCGCCGGTGGTCCGCCGGGTGTCTTGAGATTGCGGGACTGCCCGAGCGCATCCGGACAGAAGAGACCATCGAGACAGCCCTGCGCTCCCTGAGTCAGTAGGCCAACGCGACGTCCCGGCAAGGGATGCCCGGTTCCAGCAAATTCCCTCAAAGTTCCCGCATTTCTCTACACTAGAAGGAATGTATCGAACGACGGAAGGGATCAACTGGCCTCCTCCTGGAATGACCGCCGCACACCCTATTGCAAAACTACAGGAGGCTTCCTATGGTCGGCGCCGGACGGCATCCGCGGAGGGTAGGCCACATCCTGGGGCTTGCGCTCGTGACCGTCTTGCTTGGGGCGAGCTGGTCGGCGGCCGGGGCGCCGGCGGACCGCGTCCGCGTCGTCTTTCAGACCTTTCAGAGCTACGGCGGGCTGTTCATCGCCGAACGTGAAGGGTTCTTTGCGGCCGAGCAGATCCAGATTACGTGGGTCACGGTCGGGAGCACACCCGAAGTCATCGCGTTGCTGTCCCAGGGACAGATCGATGTCGGCGCGGGCGGGGTCACGCCCGCGTTCTTCAACGGGATCAGCCGCGGGCTCAAACTCCGCATCGTTGCCGACAAGGGACACGTCGGGCCGGGCAGGGGCGCGCCGGTCCTGATGGTGCGCCGCAGCCTGGCCGGCGTCGTCAGGTCCGTCGCCGACCTCAAGGGCCGGAGGGTCGCGACCACCGGCCTCGGCGATCTCGGCCACTATCTTCTGGCGAGGACACTGGATGTTCACGGTGTCCCTGCCAGCAGTGTCACGGTAGTCACCCTGCCCTTCTCCGCTCACATTCCGGGCCTGGAAGGCGGCGGCGTGGACGCCGCATTCCTTTCGCCCCCCCTGGACCAGCAGGCGATTGCCCGGGGGATAGCTTTCAAACTGGCGGATCCGGCCGACTACATGCCCGGGGAGCCTCTGGCCTTTCTCTTCTACGGCCCCACGCTGCTGGAGCAGAATCGCCCGCTCGGCCTTCGATTCATGCGCGCGTACCTGCGCGCGCTGGCGCAGTACAAGGAGGGCCCCACACCGCGGAACGTGGCCATCATTGCCGCGTACACCAAAGTGGACCCGGCCACGGTGCAGAAGAGCGGCTGGACGGCCATTCATCCGGAAGGTTTCGTCGATGTCAACAAGATCCGGCGACACCAGGACTGGCTGTACGCGCTTGAACTGGTCAACGTCCGCAACCCGATGAGTCTCGTCGCCGACATGGCCTTCGTGGAACAGGCGCTGCTCGCGCTGAAGGCTCCCAGCACACGCTAGGGCGGTGGCCCTCCTGGCCGGCCTGCGGTCCTACGGCCATTCGCTCCGTGGCCTGAAAGACTACTTCGCCCACCCGCTGAGCGTGGAGCAAAGCAGGGCGATGATCCGTGAGCGCGTGACCCGGCGCGAGGAACTCTTCCTGGATATGGCGCGGACGTACTTCTATGCTTCGGTGAGTCCCTACCGGGCGCTCCTCGATCTGGCCCGGTGCACCTATCGGGACCTTGAACTCATGGTCAGGCAACAGGGGATCGAGCCCGCCCTCCGGGCGCTGCGGGCCTCGGGGGTGTATCTCTCTTTTGAGGAATTCCACGGCGGCGAGGCGCGGCGAGAGGGACACCTGGTGCGCTTCTCTCCCAGCGATCTGCAGGCGTCGCCCCCGGTCGGGGCTCTGGCCGCGCGGAGCGGGGGGACCAGGAGCGCGGGCCGGTGGTTCAATCTGGGCCTGGTGCATCTTGCTCAGCAGAGCGCTCCGCAGTACGCCATTTCCCTGGACATGCTGGCTGGCCCGGATCCCCCTGTGCTGATCTGGCTGCTTGGCTTTCCCTCCGGCGCGGGTGGAGCAACGTGGTTCTCGCTCGCCAGGATCCGCCGGCCCCCCGCGCGCTGGTTCTCTCTGACTCCCTTCCCGCGCGGTTTGATCGGGTGCCAGCGTCACCACAATCTGTTTGTCCGCACGGCGCACCTTCTGGCGAGACGGGCGGGGATCCCTTTACCGCTGCCCGAATTCACGCCCACATCCCGGGTCGCCAAAGTCCTGACCGCCCTACGGGCGATGGTTCAGGATCACGGCCGCTGCCTGGTCTTGACCACGCCCAGTTGCGCCGTACGCCTGGCGGCCGAGGCAGAGCGCCGCGGCGAGTCCCTGCGGGGAGCCATCTTTCTGATGGGTGGCGAGCCCCTCACCCCAGCGAAAGCCGGGGAAATCCGCCGCGCCGGCGGGGCCGCGCACAACTACTACGCCCTGGCAGAGGTGGGGTCGGTGGCGGCCGCTCCCTGCGGGCGACCCGTGAGCGCGGACGACATGCACTTCCGCAGCGACATCCTGGCCCTGATTACCGCTCCCCGTTCCCTCAACGGGGACACCGTCCCGACGCTCATGTTTACGTCGCTGCATCCCACGGGCCCGCGCCTGCTGCTGAATGTCGAGCTCGATGATTTCGCCCTCGTAGAAGAGCGGAAGTGCGGGTGTCCCTGGGATGAACTGGGCTGCCGGGTCCACCTCCGGGAGGTGCGGAGTTTCACCAAGCTGACCGGGGAAGGCACGACCCTGATCGGCAGCAACTGCGTGCACGTGATCGAGCACGTCTTGCCCGCGGCCTTCGGCGGCATGAGTACCGACTACCAGCTGGTGGAGGCCGAGGACGAGCGGGGGTTGACCCGTCTCTTTCTGCTCGTCAGCCCGCGGGTGGGGCCGGTGGACGAGCCCGCGGTGGTGCACCGGTTCGCGGAGGCGCTGCGGTCACCGCAACGCGGGGCGCGCAGCAGCCTCCCACAGATCTGGGCGCAGGCCGACTCCATCAAGGTCGTCAGACGTGACCCGGTGCCCACCGCCCTGGGCAAACTCCTGCCGTTCCAGACGCTGGGCGCGTCCATCCGGGGAGCCGAGGCCAGGCGCCCCCAGGTGCCGGGAGGCGGTTGAGCATCGGAACGTCTGCGCTCGAGCGTGAGGGTCTAGTGTCGCTGCGGCACCCCTTCGATGTAGCGGCCGTACCCCGGCGTGCCCGTGACCTTGCCATCGCGCATGATCACGGTTCCGCGCAGCATGGTCAGCGTCGGAGTCCCCTGGAGTTGCCACCCGCGGTAGGGCGTCCACTTCACCTTCGTGTAGACCGTTTCGTCGCTCGGCACCGTTTCGCGGTCGTAATCCACGATGACGAGGTCGGCATCCGAGCCCGGCAGCAGGGCACCTTTGCGCGGATACAACCCGAGTAGTCTGGCCGGGTTCTCCGAGAACACCCGCACGAGCGTCGCCAGTGGCATCTTCCCGCGGTGCACCTCCGTCAGCAGGACGGAGAGCATGTTGTCGTACTGCGGACTGCCGAACGGTCCCGTCCAGGGGTCTTGCTTGAATCGCTCCAGGTCCTCGAGGGTGTGGGGCGCATGGTCTGAATCGATCGAGTCGATCGTGCCGTCATTGATAGCCTTCCAAATGGCCTCCATCCGCTGGCGGTCATTCGTGATGAATCCGCCGGGCACGGCGCGAGGGCCTTGCTCCTGCAGATCCCGGTCGGTGAGCTGGAAGTACTTCAGATCCACCGCGCACGTGAGGCCGCGTTGCCCGTCGGCCTTGGCACGGCGAATGAGGCGCAGACTGCCCGGGGCATGGGTGTGCAACAAGTGCAGCCGGACGCCCGTCTCCCGCTGCAGTTCGAGCACCTGCGCGACCGCGGAGCGCCATACCACGTCCATCGTGTAGATGCTGCTGAACGTGACAAAGTCGCGAGGCTTCCCCCCGGCCACGGCCCGCTCAGAGATATAGTCCATGAGCCCCTGGTTGAATGGGTGCATGAGGCAGGGCAGTCCTGTTTCCGCGATCGCCGAAAATGCCGCGTAGATCCGTTCCGGCTCATCCATGGCCAGCCGTGGGTCGTGGGGATACCCGCCCTTGACCTGGAAGATCTTGAAACCCGTAGCGCCAGCCTCAGCCAGAGCGGGGATCTCGTCAATCTTGGTCGGCGAGACGAAGTGCCCCCAGTCGACGATGCAGCTGCCTGTAGCGGTCGCCTTCTTTTCTTCAAACTGGCGCACCGTGATCGTAGGCGGCTCAACGTTGGGCATGTCCACGATCGTCGTGATCCCCCCGGCGGCTGCAGCCTGCGAGCACGTCGTGAAATCCTCTTTGTACTCGTACCCGGGCACGCGGGTGTGGGCGTGCGGATCGATCATCCCCGGCAGCACAATCTTTCCGGTCGCGTCTATCTCTGTGGCCCCACGCCGCTGATCGTCGCGCGTCACGACGCCGGCGACCTTCTCACCTGCGACCAGCAGGTCGGCATCTACGAGGCCACCCGAGAGAAACACCCGTCCGTTGCGAATGCGTACGTCAACCTGCTCGGTCATGGCTTCGCCTCCTCGATACTGAGCAGATGTATGGTCAAGGCCAGCAACAACGCGCGCTCGACCAGACTGCTGGTCTCAACATACTCGTGGTCGGTCATCAGATCGCCCCCGCTGGGGCCCATGCCGTCGAGCGTGGGCACACCCTGGGCGCCCGCAAAACTCGAACTCCCGGCGGCGTCGGAGCGACCCACCCCAAACGAGGTCCCGGCTGCCTCCCCGGCTCGCTGCGCCGTGCGGATCAGACGATCCGTGGCGTCGGTCCAGGCGACCCCCGGTCGGTGGGCATAGATCTGCATGACCGTGGATGCTCCCGGAACATGCGATCTGGCGGCGATTTGCTGCATCGCCGCTTCCACCTCCGTCCACACGGCGGCATTGGGTGTGCGGACGTCGACGATGCAGGAAGCGTGGCCGGGCACGACACTGCGACGTCGACCGCCCTGGATCAGGGTGACGGTCACTAACACGCCGCGGTCGAGTGCCGTCAGGGCATGCAGCGCCTGAATCTTGTGGGCGAGCTCGAGGATGGCCGGTACGCCTGCCCCATGCGCACTCCCCGCGTGCGCCTCCCGGCCGAAGACATCCAGCCGGGCGACCCCGATGTGGGCGCGCGAACCCATAAGGTTCCCGCCGTCCCGGGCGCATTCCAGGCACAGACACCACGACGCGCTGCGCGCCTCCGCCTCGATCACACTCCGGGACCGCAGGCTGCCCGCCTGCTCGTCCGGGCTGAGGACCACCGTGAGTGGGGGTGTGACCAGCCCACACTCGGCGAGGGCCCGCAGCGCGCCGACAAGCACGACGAGTCCACCCTTCATGTCCGCCACGCCCGGTCCGTACACCCGCCCATCCGTGACCCGGAACGGGAAACCTACCAGCGCCTGGGGAGGGTAAGCGGTGTCCAGGTCTCCGAGGAGCAGCAGGCGATTCCGGCCGATCCCGGGGCGTCGTGCCACCACAACATCGGCGATGGCTTCGTAGTCCCCGTCGGGCAGCATCACCTGAGTCAGCCAGGCCTGACTCGCCGGTAGCGGACCCCCCCGGACCGTCTCAAACGAGAACCCGCAGGGCGCCAGCTCTCGTTGCAGCACGCCGGCCACCGCGATCACGCCGTCGGGTTGGGTGACATGGCTCTCGATGTGCACGAGTTCTCGTAGCAGCGCGACCAGCGACTCCTGCTGATCGTGGAGCACCTTGCGCAGCGCGGCGGCCGCCGCGCGCGCCGGTCCCGCAGTCACCGCGTACGCCCCGGGGGGGATGGTTTCTTACTTTCCCGCTGGCGGCGAACCGCTGCGCGCAGCATGTCGACGGTGCGGCAAATTTGACGCCGGGTCAGGCGCTCCGCCTCCTCGCCATTCCCGCGAGAAAGGGCGGCAACAATCAGGCGGTGCTCACGATTGGAGCGGGCCGCACTGGTCGGGGCCATGCGGAAGGTCGCCTGGGAGCGCTCCGATTGGGCCCAGAGGTCCTGGATAGTCTTCCACAAACGCGGACGGTTGGCCGTGTCGTAGATGCGCTGGTGGAAAAGACGGTTCAGTCTCATGTATTCATCCAGAGTGTCGCGCCGCCGGGCTTCCTCCATGCGGTTGACCAACTCCTCCAGATCCCCGAGATCCTTCCGCGTGACCCGTTCCGCGGCCAACCGAGCCGCCATGCCCTCCAGCGCCGCGCGAATCAAGAGGATTTCCTCTAGTTCTTCGTCCAGGATCTGCGTGACGACGGCGCCCACATGGGGGGTGAGGTGGACAAATCCCTCCGTGGCCAGGAGCCGGAGCGCCTCTCGCACCGGGCTCTCGCTCACGCCCATGGCCTGGGCGAGCTCTCGGGTGATCAGACGCCGCCCCTGGGGGAGGTCCCCCGCGACGATCGCCTCCCGCAGGGCGACGTAGACGGCTTCGCCTTTTGTCGTGTAGTTGCGGAGTGGGGCCAGAACCGGCATCGTCACGACCTCCGCGAAAGAGGAGCAGGCACTGCCCACGTCGAAGCAAACCGGGGCAAATTCTATAGGATATATTCTGTAGTAAATGCGGCTCATCCTGCAACCTTCTCGGGCACTGCCCAGATCCAAGGGGGGTGAGGTCATGTTACTGACGTTACGGTGGCGGATCGGAGTCATGGTTCTGGTGCTGGTTGCCGCCTGGAGCCTAAGCGTGCCCGGGCGGGCCGGACCGGCACCGCTGCTGCGGGTGGGGTTTGGCTCCCAGCCCGATTTCACGGACTTCTGGGCCAAGTGGACGCTGGACGACCTCACCAAGCAAACCGGGGTTCAGGTCAGGGTGACCCACTTCGAGAACGGTCCGATCGCGTATCGGTCCCTGGTCGCCGGTGCCGTGGACATCGTTTTCTCGGGCGGGATCGGCGCGATTTTGAACCTGGCCACCCAGCAGCGGCCGGATCGGCTCATGGCTGTCATGGCCGACCTGGTCGCGCCCGATTACATCCTGCTCGGGCGCGAGGGCGTCAACAGCCTGCAGGATTTGGTCGGCAAGCGCGTGGGTATCTCTTCTCCCGGTGATATCTCCGACGTCCTCTCCCGGGCGATGCTGCGCAACGCCGGGGTCGATGTCAGCAGAGTTCAATTCGTGCGGGTGGGCGGCACGGGCGCCCGGGTGGCGGCCCTGGGCTCGGGGGCCATCGAGGCCGGCGTGGCCCACGCGTTCGACGCGATCCTGGCGATGCAGCGGGTACGCGGGTTGAAGGTCCTGGCGGTGAGCGGCGAAGTGGTGCCGGACTACCTGCAGCATATCCTGGCGGTCAGGCAGTCCTTCCTGAACGCGAATGAGGATCTCCTGCGCCGGATCGTGTTCACCCACATGGACTCCGCCCGGCGGGCCGCTTCGGACAAGGCGGCCTATGTCGCCCTGGCCAAGGAGACCCTCGGGGCGAATGTCGCGGACGCGGTGTGGAGCCAAGCCTACGACCTCATGTACCAGGGACGGATCTGGGGGGTCGACGGCGGCCTCGACCCGCGGCGCGTGCGAATTACCCAGGAGTTGGAGGTGGAAGCGAAGAACATCACAGCCCCTGTCCCAATTAGCGAGTGGGGTACGGCCAAGTTCATCAGCGAATACCTCCGGCAGAAAGGCACGTATTCGTGGAAGTAGCGCATTGACGTGCTTCAGGTCAGCGAGATTCGCAAGGCCTTCTCCCACGGGGACGCCGTCAATGAAGTAATCCAGGGCGTCTCGTTTGGAGTTGCCGATGGGGAGTTTATCTCACTCATCGGACCCTCCGGTTGTGGGAAGACCACGCTCCTGAAGATCATCGCCGGCATCCTGCCGCCTTCGGCTGGGCTAGTCGCCCTCGACGGCCGGCCCAGCCTGGTTCCTTCCCGGGAGAAAGCGTTCGTGTTCCAGCATTTCAACCTGTTCCCCTGGCGGAACGCGCTCGACAACGCCGCCTACGGTCTGGAGCTGGACGGGATTGACGCCGGGACGCGCCGTGAGCGCGCGCGTCGGATGCTGGCGACCGTGGGCTTGGCCGGCTTCGAGACCTACTATCCTGCCCAAATCTCTGGCGGTATGCGCCAGCGCGTGGGTCTGGTGCGGGCGCTGCTGCTCCAGCCGCGGGTGCTGCTGCTGGATGAGCCTTTCGGCGCTCTCGACGCGCTGACCCGCGAGGTCCTGCAGGGCGAGCTCTTGCGCCTGTTGGAAGATGCACGGCGTGTCTCCGTGCTGTTTGTTACCCACAGCATCGACGAAGCCATCTACCTCAGCGACCGCATTCTTGTCTTCGCCCCACGGCCCACCTGGATCATGCGGGAGTTCGCCGTCACCCTGCGCAAGCCGCGCTACACCTACAACTGGCGCCGTGAGACGGTAGCCATGAGTTTACGCGAGGAGATCTGGAACTTGCTGCGCGAGGCGGCCCAGCATGGCGGATGAAGCCAGCGCTGTGCCATCCCGCCCGCTGCTGACGCCCCAGCGACGTGTCTGGGGTCCTTGGACCATCCGCATAGTCTCCCTGGCCGTTGTGCTGCTGGTCTGGGAGATCCTGGGCCGGCGCCTGGACCCTGTCTTCCTGGCATCGCCGTCGGCGATCGTCGTGGCAGCCTACAACTTGCTGGTGACACGCGGCGAAATTCAGGCCGCGGTCATCGAGAGCATGAGCTCGATGATCACCGGGTACGGCCTGGCGATACTGTTCGGCATCCTGCTTGGTTTCGCCATGGGCCGGTGGCGTACGGTAGAACTGGCGCTGGACCCCTACGTCACCGCGTTGTATGCGACTCCGCGGGTGGCCCTCATTCCCCTGATGATCTTGTGGTTCGGGATTGCCTTCAAGCTGCGTGTGGCGGTGGTGTTTCTCAGCTCCGTGTTCCCTATCATCATCAACACGATCGCCGGCGTGAAGAACGTCGACGCCGATCTGCTCGAGACGGCTCAGGCGTTCGCGGCCACGCAGGGTCAGACCCTGCGGACCGTGGTCTTCCCCAGCAGCCTGCCGTTCATCTTTGCCGGGCTCCGGGTCGGCCTGGCCCAGGGTATCATCGGGGTCATCGTCGCGGAGATGACGGCAGCGGTTAGCGGGCTCGGGGCATTGATCATGAAGTACGGCAATCTCTTCCAGACGGCCCAACTGTTCGTCCCCATTGTGGCGATCGCGCTGATCAGCGTCGCGCTCACCTGGATGATCAAACTGCTCGAGCGGTGGCTGATGCCGTGGCGCGATCTGGTGTGACCGCGGGCGGGTCCGCGTGCCCCAGCCGGGATGGGGTCGCTGCCGGGCGTGTGGACGGACGCGTGACCCTGCGGCGAATCATGTCGCTTGAGAGGGGCGTGTATGCCGAGACCCTATCACACGAAGATCTCCGAGGCGCCGGTCCGGCCGATGCGTGGAGGCCGCGGGACGATGATTCGGCTGGTGGATCCCGAGGTGGCCGGCAACCGGAATGTCGACCTGCACATCAACGAGATCAAGGTGGATGCCGGCCCCGGACCCACGCACTACCACGAGCGGTCGGAAAACATCTACATCGTGCTGGAAGGGATGTTCGAAGTCAGGGTGGAAGGCCAGGCCTACCTCTTCGGGCCTAACGAGGTGGCCTACATCCCGCCCGGCGTGCGGCACTCTGCTGGGAACGCCGGCACCACCGTGGCACGGGTCATCGAAATCTACGCGCCGCCTGGGCCGGACTTTCACATCGTTGAGGATAGCAGTGACGGCACAGACGGAGGTGCGCCGTGAAGTTCGGCGTGCTGGTCCCGCACTTTGGCGAGCACGCCTCCCCCGAGTCCATCATCGTGGCGAGCCGGCAGATCGAGGAGATGGGCTACGACTCCGTGTGGGTGCGCGATCACATTCTCTGGAAGCCCCACGGCATGGAAGGGTCCAACATCACCTTCGTCGAGCCGTTCATCACGCTGGCCGCCATTGGTGCGGTGACCCGCCGGATCGAGCTGGGGACCGCCGTGCTCATCCCCATCCGCTGGCCGCTGAAGGTGGCCCAGAACTTCGCCAGCCTGAGCTTCCTGACCGGCGGTCGCGTCATCGCCGGGATCGGTCTGGGCAGTAACCCCGCCGAGTTCGCGGCCGCCGGGTTCCGCCTGGAGGATCGGGAAGACATCCTGCGCGAGACGACCGAGATCGTCCGACAGGTCTGGGACCGCAACGCGGTGAGCTATCGGGGAAAGGTCTTCGCGTTTGACGATGTCTCGCTCGAGCCGAAACCCGTGCGCCGCATCCCGTTGCTCTACGGGGGCACCACGCGCGCGTCGGTGCGGCGGGCGGTGCAATACACCGACGGGTGGATGCCGGGGCGGATACCACTGGCCACCCTCGACGACCGGCTAGATCTCCTGCGACGGCTGGCCGAGGAGTCGGGAAAGACTATGACCGTCGGTGTCATCCCGCTGGTGCGGATTGCCAGGGATCGCAGCGCCGCCCGGGATGGCCTTGATGTGCACGCGCTGGCCGAGAGTTCAGCGGGGGCCAGGCACTGGCTCCTCCCGCCCTCGGGTGGCTTCCACACGCTCGAGGATCTGGAAGGGTTGATTGTCGTTGGCAATCCCGACGACTGTAAACGTGAGATCGACAAGTTCGTCGCCCGGGGGATTGATCACTTCATTGTGGACCTGCGGCTGGACTACGATCAGTACCTGGACAGGCTCGGTCTGTTTGCCGACACGGTTCTGCCAGCATTTCACTAACACGTTCGCCAGAAGGGGAGGCGCGAGATGGTGTCGGGGTTGCCTGCAGTAGCGGTGGGGCTGGCCGGTGCGTTCCTGGCCACTCGTCTCCGAGTCCCGGCCGCGCCGATCTTTGGTTCATTCATCGCGGTCGGGCTATGGAACCTGACGTCCCGTCCGCTGGCGCCGCCACCCGTCGGGCTGCAGTACGTCGGCCAGGTGCTCATCGGCATCTTCCTGGGGGTGGGCGTATCACGGGCCACGATCGCCTCGATGCGCGCCGTCCTGCTGCCTGCCGTGGTCTCCGTGGCGTTTCTCATCATAGCCGGACTCGGCCTGGCCCTGCTGCTCACACGGCTCGCGCAGGTGGACGTGCGGACGGCTCTCCTCGGGACCGCCCCCGGCGGAGTGGCGGAGATGACCTCCACGGCGTTGTCAGTGGGAGCCGATGTGCCCGTCGTCGCCTTCCTTCAGTTCATGCGCCTTGGCGTCGTAGTGGCGCTGATGGCGCCACTATTTCGTCTCCTCCTAAAGGCGCCGGCGCCGTGATATGACCGAGCCCGTGGAGGTCACCTCCGTGCACAGCCCCGCGACTCCGGTGGTGAAGACGCTTCAGCACCTCATCGGCGGGACGTGGACGGACGCCGAGGCGGTGCGGACGGAAGATCTCCCCAACCCGGCCACGGGACAGGCGCTGGCCCGGGTGCCCTATGCCGGGGCGACCGTGGTGGACGCGGCCGTCCGCTCCGCCGCCGCAGCGTTTGCGCAGTGGCGCGATACGCCGCCCGTCGAGCGCGCCCGCGTCCTGTTCCGCTACCGCGGCCTGCTGGAAACCCACTTTGATGAACTGGCCGAGAGCGTCACCGCTGAAAATGGAAAGACACTAGACGAGGCCCGCGGGGAGGTCCGCCGGGGGATAGAAGTCGTCGAGTTCGCCTGCGGCGCACCCACCCTGCTGATGGGGTCGGTGCTCGAAGACGTCGCGCGTGGCATTGACAGTGAGGTCGTGCGTGTTCCACTCGGGGTGGTCGCGGGGGTCTGCCCGTTCAACTTTCCGGCGATGATTCCACTATGGATGGCGCCGATCGCCGTCGCCTGCGGGAATACGTTCGTGCTGAAACCCTCGGAACGGACCCCGATGACTGCGGTGCGTCTCGCCGACCTGCTGGGGCACGCCGGCCTGCCGGCCGGCGTGCTGAACCTCGTGCACGGGGCCAAAGAGGCCGTAGACGCGCTCTTGTCCCACAGGGAGGTCCGGGCTGTCTCGTTTGTGGGCTCGGCCCCGGTGGCCCGGTATGTCTACCAGACCGCCGCATCGCACGGCAAGCGTGTGCAAGCCCTGGCGGGCGCGAAGAATCACCTGGTGATCATGCCTGACGCCGATCTGGAGCGCACGGTCGAGGCGATCCTCTCCTCGGCCTTCGGGAACGCCGGCCAGCGCTGCCTCGCCGGGAGTGTCGTGGTGGCCGTGGGGAATATCGCCGACCCGCTGGTCCTGGCCCTGCGCGCGGGTGCCGCGCGGCTCCATCTCGGTGCCGGATCGGACCCGGCGACGGCGATGGGGCCCCTCATCCGCGCGGACCACCGAGCTAAGGTCGTCGACCACATCGACCGCGCCGTCGCCGCCGGCGCTACGCTGGTGCTGGATGGCCGGGCAGTCGCACGGCAGGACGGGGGCTACTTCCTTGGGCCCTCGATCTTCGATCACGTGCGTCCGGAGATGGCGATCGCTCAGGAGGAGATCTTCGGTCCGGTGCTGTCCGTCATCCGCGTGCGGGATCTGGAAGAGGCCCTCCGTGTTGTGAACGCCTCGCCTTTCGGAAACATGGCCTGCATTTTTACAGCGAGCGGCCGCGCGGCCCGGGAGTTCCGGACCAACGTAGAGGCCGGTATGGTAGGCGTCAACGTGGGAGTGGCGGCGCCTATGGCCTTCTTTCCATTCGCCGGGTGGAAGGGGTCGTTCTACGGAGACCTACACGCCACCGGACGTGATGCGGTAGAGTTCTATACCGAGCGCCGTGTGGTGACTAGTCGCTGGTTTTAGACGACGACAAGGCAGCCAGGGGGCCTCACCGCGGACGTTCACGGCGATGCCCCTGATCACGCTGGCGGGTGTGCTCTGGCTCGCCAACTATGCATCGCTTCTCGCCGCTCCACCACCCGGACGGAATGTGTCGCCTGTTTCGGTTTGCTCAGATGCCGCACCGCCGCCGTCCTGACGTTCAACTACGTCTCCTACGGGGGCGAGCGGCAGAACCGCTGGAACTGCACGGAGGTCTACTTCCACCGGCCGGAGGGCTGGCGGATCGTGCAGACCCACTGGTCCTTCACGGAAGCCTCCCGCTAGCGGGCGTCAGAGCGGTGTGATGGAGAGGAGATCCCCGCGGCCGGCCGGCGGCACGTGGAGGTCCTTCCCGCCGTGCTGAGGCAGCTCCGCAGGCTAAACGCATCGATCCTCACCCTGACGGCGATCAACTTCGTGTCCAGCCTGGGAATCGCGATCATGCTCCCGCTCATTCCGCTGTACGCGATCTCTCTGGGCGCGGCCCCGGTCCAACTCGGTCTGCTGACGAGCGCCTTCGCCCTGGCGAATGCGGTGGCGCAGTTGGGCGGCGGGCTGGCGGTGGACCGGCTGGGCGCCCGGGGGCTCATCCGCGGCGGCATCGCCACCTATGCGGGTGCGAACGTGCTGATCGCCACGGCCACCACCGCACCGGTCCTGATCGGCTACCGGACACTGGCCGGGCTGGGCGCGGGCGTGAACCTCATCTCCTCACGACTCTACCTGGCCCAGATTGCCGATCCGGCGCACATGGCATTCGTGAACGGGGTGATCTCCGCGGCGTACTCGGCGGGGCAGGTCATCGGCCCGGCCTTCGGCGGTATCATCACCGCGCTGGCGAACCTCCGGTTGCCGTTCCTGCTCGTGGGTGCTACCAGCGGCCTGGCATTTCTGGGAGCCCTGCTGCTGCGGCGGCCGAATGCGACGACGCCGGACCCTGCGGCGGGACCGGAGCCCGAGGGCAGCATCGCTTCCATCTTGAACCGTTCCGCGCTTGTCCTGCTTCTGGCCCAGTTGTGCCTGCTGGCGGGCTACGGCGGATTCATCACCACCTATGCGCCGCTGGCGACGCAGATCCTCGGCTGGTCCACTTTCGAGGTCGCGTTTGCGTTCTCGTCCTTCGGGCTGGGCAGCATCGTGCTGGGGCCGTGGCTGGCGCATCTGGCGGACCGGACGGGCCGGCGGAACGTGGCGGCGGTCTCGCTGCTCCCCGTCGCATTCTTCGGGGCGGGTATGGTCGCCGGACTGCCTCGCCTGCCGCTCTACGCGATCATGTTCGCGGCCGGAGGGGGGCTCACCGCGTTCGGCGGGGCCTGGTTCGCGCTGCTCGCCGAGGCGGCCCCCGGAGCACGGCGCGGCCGCACATTCGGTTTCGTCAACGCCGCGGCCAACCTGGGAACGGTGGCCGGTGCCATGGTCGCTTCCAGCCTGTGGACTGCGGTAGGGCTGCGAGCGGCGATGCTCTCCACCAGCGTCCCCGTGGTACTGGCCGGGGTGTCCCTGTTGCTGCTGCCGGGAAGACCGGGATCGGACAAGCCGACCGGCTAGTTCAGGTGCGCGAGGAGCCACTGCTCGATGTCGTGCAGGACTTCTTCCTTGTTCACGTCGTTGTGCAGTTCGTGGAAACTCCCCGCATAGATCCGCAGGGTCTTGTCGGCGGCCGTCAGGCGCTCGAAGAACCGGCGGCTCCCCTCCGCCGCATTGAGCCCATCGGCGCCCCCGTGCAGGAGGAAGATCGGGATCCGGATACGCTCGGGGGCCGACTTCACCGCGGCGATCGTCGCCAGCGCTTCGGAACCCCAGCGGACAGTCGCCAGTCCGTGCACCAGCGGGTCCGCGGTGTAGCCTCGCGCGACTGCCGGATCGCGGGAGAGCGCGGAAACGTCCAGGCGCGTCCGCAGGGTGAAGCGCGGCCAGATCGAGGAGAGCAGCCTCGTGATGGCCACCAGGTGCGGCTTGGCCACCCCGACGGGATCCAGAGGAGCCCCGGTGACCACGACTCCCCGTAACCCGCCCGGGTGGTGCATGACGAAGTCCAGCGCAATCAGCGCACCCAGGCTGTGTCCGAACAGGAAGAGGGGCAGGCGTGGCTCGCGCTCCCCGATCATGCGCAGAAACGCGGCCACGTCGCTGCGATACTCTTCCCACCGATTGATGTGGCCGCGCTGCCCGGGTGATCTCCCGTGCCCGCGGTGGTCGAAGCCGTAGACCACCCAGCCTCGCGGGACAAAGTGGTCCACGAGGTTCATGTACCGACCGCTGTGCTCGCCGATGCCGTGCACGACGGCCAGGACGCCCCCTGGCGCCGCATCCGGCTGCCAGCATCGGCTGAAGAGCTCCAGACCGCCCTCTCCATGGAACGTCAACTCACGGTGCTGCATCGAGGTTCATCCGTGGAAGAGCCGTCGGCCGCTCCAGCCTATTCCTATGCTTTGCCCACGCGCCGGAGCCTGTAGCGCTCATAGATCAGATCGAGATCGCCGTCCCGCCGGATGAACTCCACCGGCAGCTGCCGCGCCGCCTGCAGCGCGACGAACCGCGCGTGGTCCGGGTCCAGGGCGCTGGCATCGAGTCCGTCGGGGATCAGCACAGTAATCTGCTCTTGCGGCGTTTCCTGAACCTCGAACACCAGGAAGTCTCCCTGGCGGCGGACGGTGGCACGCATCGTCCCCCGGTACGTCTCGTAGGCTCCGGTCAGACCGTCGAGCAACCGCTCGGCGCGGACGGCGGGGACGGACCAGGGATCTTCCCCCAGCAGCAGGGCCAGGGCGAACGCCCCGACCTGATTCAGCGGACACCCGGAGCCGTTGGCCAGGAGCGCCACCCCGGCCCCGCGCCCGGGCACGAACCCGATGTAGGCGGTGAAGACCAGCACGCTTCCGCCATGTCCCACCAACGTGTGCCCGAGGAAGTCGGGATCGACGCTCAGACCGAACCCGTAGAACCCGGCCGGCTCCGGGCCGTCAGGCCCGCGCCGCGCGAAGGGCGTGCGGATCCGCGGCTGCCACATCTCGCGCACGAGGTCGGGCGCGAGGATGGAACCCTCAACCCCCTGTCCCTCCGCCAGGAACATCGCCACATAGCGGCCCAGGTCCTCGGCGCAGGAGAGGAGGCCGCCGTCCGCGGTCAGGCTGAAGAGATAACGGCTGGGGATCTGACGTTTCTCGCGGTTGATCACATACGGAACCGCCACGTCGAGGTCGCCCGCGATGTCTTCCGCGCGAAAGCCGCTGCGGGTCATCCCCAGCGGGGAGAGGATGTGTTCCCGGATGTAGTCGGGATAGGCGAGGCCGGAGACGCGCTCGATCACCGCCCCCAGCGCCAGGTATCCCTCATTGAGGTAGAACCACCGTTCACCGGGCCGCGCCAGGAACCAGTCCTCAGCGCCGTCCAGGAACGTCCGCAGGTCGTCTGCGCCGCTCATAGGTACCCAGCGTGCGCTGGCCCCCACGTGGTGGCGGATCACGGCCTCTGCATACGCCAGCGCGGGCAGGCCGCTCGTGTGCGTCATCAGGTGTCGCAGGCGGAGCGGTTCGTCGCCGGGCGCGCGCAGCGGCAGGGAGAGGTGGCGCTCTACCGGGTCGTCGATGCTCAGCCGTCCGCGCGCCTGGAGTTGGAGCAGCGCCAGGCTGGTGAATGATTTGGTGACGCTGCCCACACCGAAGCGGGTCTGCGGCGTCGCGGGCAGGCCGCGCTCGAGGTCGCGTGCACCGAAGCCGCGAGTGTACACGATCCGGCCATCCTGCAGGAGAGCCAGCGCAACTCCGGGGAGCAGCGTCTCGGCCATCTTCTCCTGGATGAAGCGTTCGAGCGGAGCGAAGGGTGCCGACATCAAGGACTCCTCCATCACGAACGTGCGTCCATCAGCCGTTCGGCCTCTGCCCGGGTCCCGTGGAACGGACCGGGCTGCTCCATCTTCAATGAGGTGACCGCCGCCGCCAGCCGGCAGGCCGCGTCCGCCGGGGAATCCAACCGGGCGGCCACATACGTGGCAAAGCAGGTATCGCCGCGGCCGGTGCGTCCCCGGACGCCCCGCGGGGTGAACGGGGCCTCGTAGGACGTGCCGCCGGCGAAGACGAGCACACCTCGCGCGTGGGTCAGCACGACCTCGCGCGGCCCGAAATCGGCCAGCGCCCGCGCCGCCGCCCGCAGGTCGGTGAACCCGGTGAGGGTTTCGCCTTCCGCATCGTCCGCTTTCAGATAGGTGACCGCGGCCAGGTCCGCGGCCTTCTCCGGCCAGTCCCGCGTCACCAGCGTGTTCCCCTCGCGGACGCGCGCGAACCCCTGGACGTCCGTCCCGATCGGCCCGCGCGCGGCCAGGAGCCGGAGCAGGTCGCCGGACACCTCACCCGCCATCAGCGGCGTGACGATGGTGACGCGCGCCGGCATGACCGGAACCTCCTCGGGGCTGAAGGCGCCGGCGAAGCCGAGCGGCCGGCAGATCCTCCGGTCCATGGTCTGATCGAGGTAGACGTTCTCGATCCCGGTCGTCTCCGGGCCGGGGGACGCGTGGACGGTGATGCCGGCGCGGCGGAGGTCCTCCAGCAAAGGGAAATCGCGCGGGTGCAGTTTCGTGATGACCGCGACCGCGTAGCCGAGACGCCGTACGGCCACCGCGCCGTAGTACACTCCGCCGCCCGACGCCGCCTCGGCCGACTCTCCGAAGACGAGCCGGTCCCGGGCGAAATGTCCCAGGAACACCACGTCCACCGCGCGCATGTGTTCTCCCTGGTGCTTGAGTTCGCAGGAGATCCTGCTGAAGCCTCCGGCGCGGGCGGTACCCGGCCGGAAATTGGGCATGGGAAGAGGAGAGATCAGTCGCGAGAGGACCGCCCGTCCATGGCAACACTGCTGAAGGTGTGGGGCCTGATCTGGTTCGGCGTGGGACTGTGGATTCTCTGGCGGACGGTCGGCAGCCTGAGCCGCCTGATCGGAGTGGCCCAGCCCGTCGGGTCGCCGCTGGTCAGCCAGCATGTCCTTTCGATCGCCCTGATCTTCGTCATTCCGGGGCTGCTCGCCCTGGGGCTCGGCGTCCTGCTATCCTCGCGGCACCCGTCCTGACTTCCATCGGCGGGAGACCTGAAGCGCAGCGGGCGGTGGGAGAACCGAAGCGCCGCGGGGACCCCGGCGCCGTACAATGAGGACAAGCGTGTATCCCATTCTCATCCTGGCGCGCGCGCTGGCCCGGCTGCCCGGCGCCTGGGCGCTCGCGGTGGGCCGCCTGCTGGCGGTCCTGGCCCTGCCGCTGGTCGGCTCCCGGGCGACTCGCGAACTCGAAGCGCGGTTTCCCGGCCGCGGCCGCGCGATCGCCGGCGCCTGGCTCCAAAATATCGGCATGTCCGTTTGCGAGTTCCTGCGCAGCCGGCACCGTCCGGACGATCACTCCGGGGTCGTCATCCACGGTTTGGAGCACCTGCCCACAGGCGGCGGCGTCCTGGTCTGCGCGCATTTCGGCAACTTCGAACTCATGGGCTCGGTCATCAGCCGGCTCCGCCGCGACGTCACGGTTCTGGTCAATGAGGTCGACTCGTCTCTCGTCCGCTTTGCCAACGCGACCCAGCGCTACTACGGTATCCACACGATCTACGCCACGGGCGGCCCGCACCCCCTGGCCCGCGCCTTTCTGCAGGCCAATCAGACCCTCGGTGCCGGACATCTCGTGTGCGTGTTTGTGGATGCCCCCGTGAGCGATGGTCTGACGCTGCCCTTCCTGGATAGGCCTCGGACATTCGGGGGTGGCGCCGATGCCCTGGTTGCTCGCTCGGGGAAGCCGGTGGTGGCCGCCTTTCTCACCCGAACGCCAGCCGGCCATCTCCTGGAGATCCTCCCGCTGCCTGCCGCGGAGGCGACCCGGGCCTTCGTCCAGTTGCTGGATGAGCGCGTGCGCGCGCGGCCCGACCAGTACATGTGGCGGTGGTGAATTCCGTCGGGAGGACGTCTAGACGGGACCGGAGATGGGCACGAACTCTTCTGCGGGGGCGACGGCCCCAACACACAGGAACGGGTGCCGCCGGTGCGACGGCCTCTCACCGGATTCAAATCCTACACGAGGTCCGGTCGCCACTCCCCCGCATCTCCTTTTCCGGGGGCGGAGCGCGAAGCTCCGCCCCCGGTGCATCTGGTATACTAGCCTCAATCTGTATGGCGAAATCCCAGACGCTTGCCGAGATCGAGATCCGCCTGTTTGAACGGCCGCGAAAGCTCCCCTTCCGCGGCCGTTCGCTCAAGACCCTCTCCGCGCTGCTGCGGCAGGAGGCGCGACGCAGCGGCCCCTGGCTGGAGCGAATCGCGGATATGATCGAGGCGCTGGCCCGGGAGGGCTGGCGCTACCGGGGGTTCAACGGCAAGGCGGTCGTGCTGGTGCACCTCCAACCCATCGATGGGCAGGAGATGCGCGCGTACCTGTCGGAGCGGTTCGGCCAGGAACTCCTCGCCCAGATTGCCATCCGGGAGCGCCGCAGTGAGCCGGGTCCGCCGCCGCTGCCCAAGGCGGACGACGAACTCAGCCGCGAACTGCGCCGTCTGATCGGGGCGGACAGTCACAAGGAAGAACTGCACCTGGGCCATCCCCCCGAAGAGTTGAGTGAGCTGCTGCTGGACATGTCCTTCCTGGCGCAGGAGGCGATGGAAGATGCCGACGTGTCCGGCCTGCTGGACCGGATCCGCGAGGAGCACGAGAGCGACAATCTCTACCGGGACCTGCACAGTCGCTATCTCGCCTTGATGGAACGGACCAGCGTGGGCGACCCGGCCGCCGAAGAAGCGTACTGGGATCTCTTCTCCTATATGTCCCGGAAACTGGCCCGCCTGGTTCCTGCGCTGCAGGGATTTCTGGACCGCCGCGGATTCACTGATCTCTGCGAGCACGAAGCGACCGCCTTCCTGACGGCCGCCCTCTCCCAGGCCCTCTCCATCATCGAAGAGCACGACGAGCGGTGAGGCGGACGCTGGCCGCAGGCCTGATCGTCGGGCTGCCGGCCGTCGTGCTCCTGGCCCGCTGGCAATCCCCGGTGCCGTCCGTGCCGCCGCTGCTGTCGCTGTTGCCGCGCGGCACGGCGGTAACCAGTCAGGCCCGCGTGGAGCTGGACGGACGCCCGCCGGTCGAACTGGCCGCCACAGTCCTCATCCCCGTCTATCCCGGTGCGACCACCGACCGCGCCCACGGCGTGGTGGCCGGATACGACCGCTGGCGCCGCCGCTGGCGCGTCCTGCTGCTTACGTCGATCGCCGGCTCCCACCGGCCGCTAGAGGCCGGTCCCGTGCTGGGAACGCGCGAGGTGGTGCTCTTCTCCGCCTACGGTCTCGATGGGAACGTTCAGTACCGGGTGTTCGGGCTACGGTGGGGACGCCTCACGCAGGTGTACGCGGGGCGGGCTGCCGGGAAGGTCGAGGTTGTGCGTGGGCTGATTGTGGAGCGGGGTCCCGTGAGCCCACGGGCGCTGCGGTGGACGCGGGGCGCCTTCCAGCCCGTCCCGCCGCCCCCGGCCATCCCGCCGCCGGTCTTCTGGCGCTACTGGACCGATAGAAACGCTGTGGTCCACGCGCAGACCACGATGGTGTCCCTGGTCCCCGGACAGCGGCTGATCCCTACCCGCACCTTCGGAGGGCCCACGGTCATCCTGATCCCCGATCCCAACCTGGATACCCTGAGCGGGACCTACCGCGCCCGCCGACCCGGGACCTACACCCTGAGAATTCCCGACCTCTTCGGGCGCGACCAGGCCAATCTGCAGCTGACGATCACCGTCGTGGACGAGAACTCGTGAAGCGAATCAGGAAACCGCTCCGGGGCGGTGGGTCGCCTCGCGGACCGTCCGCAGGATCTCGCCGCCGACCACCTGCAGCGCGGCCGCCACGGGCACGGAGAGCAGCACCCCGATAATGCCCAGCAGTTTCCCGCCGATCAGCAGGGCGATGACGGTCAGCAGGGGCGAAAGGCCCACGGCATGGCGCATCACGCGGGGCACGACGAAGTTCGACTCCAGTTGCTGCACCAGGGCGTAGAAGCCGGCCACCACCAGCACCCGCCACCAGGGCGGCTGAAAGAGGGCGATCAAGACCGCGGGCACGGCGCCGATGATCGGCCCCACGATGGGAATCAACTCGGTGATCCCCGCCACCAGCCCGAGCAGGAGAGGGTAGGGGAGGCGCAGGAACGCCGCGCCGATCCCCACGACGACGCCGATGATGACGCCCAGGAGGAGCTGCCCGCGCACCCAGCCGCCGAACTTCAGGCCCACTCCCTGCAGGATCATCTCGACGCGGCGCGCCTGATCCGTGGGGAAGAGCGCGACGAACGCCCGCTTGATCTGCGGCCCTTCCGCGAGCATGTAGAAGGTCATAAACAGGACCGTGACCACCGAAAAGATTCCGCCGAAGAACCGAAATGCCACCCCCGCCGCCGTGCCGAAGTACCCGCTCAGCCCGGCCAGCTCGCCGGGCAGGCGCGCGAAGATCACGGAAAGATCGGGGAGCCAGGGGTAGCGCCGCTGCAGCCCCGCTGCCCACTCGCGCAGGCGGTCCAGGATCTGGGGCAGTTGCCGGAAGAACTCCCGCGACTCGCTCACCAGCGGGGTGAAGATGATACCGGCCATCAGGCCGACGAGCAGCGCGATACCCACGTACACCAGCAGGATGGCGCCGGCCTGGGAGAGATGGCGCCGGCGCCGCCCGAACCGGAGGTCCTGCAGCCGGGCCACCAGCGGGGCGATCCCGCTGGCCAGGATCGCCGAGATGAGAATCAGCAGGAGAATCTCGGTGATGATGCTGAGCAGGCGGAAGAGGCCCAGGACGATCAGGACCGTCAGGGCCACCACCAGCGTGGCGACGAACAGCTCCCGCGCGCGCGGCATCGGCCTGTTACGTTCGCCGCGCCGGAGGTGGTTCCTGGACCGGTTCAGTTTCTTGACACTACGGCGGAGCGCGCCTACCATGAACCGTAGACGCTCCGCGGTAGCTCAATCTGGTAGAGCGTCCGGCTGTTAACCGGAGGGTTGCAGGTTCGATTCCTGCCCGCGGAGCCACACTTCGAACATCGTTGACGAGGCCCGGGCAAAAGTTCGGGCTTCGAAACTTTCCCCGAACACCCTCTCACTGTTCTAACGACAGTGAATTTTGAAGGTCCGCCTCCGCATGGGCCGCTGGCCGCTACCCTTCGCGTAGCGTAGATTGAACGTGGCCCACCTTGCGAGGCGCCGCCAGGCTGTACCAAGAGGAGGCCACGAATGAAACTGACGCACACGTGCATTGTGACCGAAGACGTAGCCCGGCTGACCGCTTTTTCCCGCGAAACGCTGCAGATCCAACCTCAGGCGTTTGGCGAAGATTACGTTGAGTTCGTCACGGAGGGCGGAATTCTGTCCCTCTACAGTCGGGCTGCGCAGGACCGGCTTGCCCCGGGATCCGCCCAGGCCGCCGCGAATCAGAGCGTCATGCTGGAGTTCAAGGTTGACGATGTGGACCGGGAGTACGCGCGGCTGCAGGCGCTGAAAGTGGAGTGGGTGAAGCCCCCTACGACCCAACCGTGGGGAAACCGCTCCATCTATTTACGCGATCCCGACGGGAACCTGATCAACTTCTACAGCCGAGTCGCAGCGTAACCTGGAGTGTCCGGCTTTGACAGGGGAAGCCGCAGCTCCCCGGCAAGCAACTCCCCACGCTTCCATCGGCAAGAGATCTAACAAGGAGGGCCGCCGGCAATGAGGCTCCCAGGTAATAAGGGCAGGCGGTTGAACTGCGGCCAGCAACTCCTTCACAATCTCCAGTGGGAGCGGATCGACGGCCAGGGCGGTTCGAACATCTTTGATGATGAGGAGCCAATTGCTTGCCAAGAATCGCTACTCCGGGAACAAGGTTCGAAGATGTTTCAGCGGCTGAGTGCCGGTGGCAAGGTGCGATCCCCACTCAAGAAGGAGTTCTGGGGCGATACGTTTGGCGCGCTCACCGACCGATTCGGTGTTGACTGGATGGTCAACATCTCGGTGAAGAAGGAGTGACTGGTCGGTCGCTGCCGCATCCCGTGGATGTAGTCTTCTCGGCGACCGATGCCCTGGCCACGCCGGGCATGCTCCGCGATTGAGCACGGGCTGAAGTTCGAGGGAGGCTAGGCGGGCCCTGAGGACTCGTGCGCAGCGCGCGAGGTCCCGAATCGTTCTGCCGCTCTGGCGCGGGCGCGTGCGGCTTCGACCTCGCGATTGCGCGGGTCGGCGCCGGTCACCAGCGCATCCAGCAGCCGCCGGGCCGCCGCGGCAACTTCCTCGACGGCGCGGTTGAACGCCGGCTCGTTGGCCCGCGACGGCTTGCCGAAGCCGGAAAGCTTCCGCACGAATTGTAGAGCGGCCCCGCGGATTTCCTCGTCGGTCGCGGGGGGATCGAAGTTGAACAGGGTCCTGATATTACGGCACATGGCGGTCCTCCAGGTCAGTCCGATCGCGCGTCAGCTGCACCGGTCGCGCGGCGCGGCAGGGATGAGTATAGTCTACTTTGCGAACGCTTCAATTCGCGACGTGATCGTCCTGGGAAGACCATGAGCGCGCTGCGAAGCGCCAAAACGCTGCCGATCGCACCGCCGGTTGAACCGATGCTGGCTAGACTGGCGGATACCCTGCCCGCCGGTGGGATCTTTCTTTTTGAACCCAAGTGGGATGGATTCCGCGCGCTCGTCTTTCGTGGCCCCTCCGACGTCTTCATCCAGAGCCGCGATCTGCGGCCGCTGGACCGTTACTTCCCGGAGCTGCATGAAGCCTTCCTGGAGAAATTACCGGCCGGCTGCGTGCTTGACGGCGAGATTGTGATCCGGACGCCGCGGGGGCTTGATTTCGACGCCCTGCAGCTGCGGCTGCATCCGGCAGCCTCGCGCGTGGCAAAGCTGGCGCGGGAGACGCCGGCATCGTTCGTCGCCTTTGACCTGCTGGCCGCCGGCGGACGCAACCGGATGGCGGATCCACAGGGAGAACGCCGGATGCTGCTGGAGCGGCTCCTCGCCGGCGTCGGTCCACCGATCTATCTGACGCCAATGACGCGAAACCCGCACCTGGCCGCGCAGTGGCTCGAGCAGTTCGAGGGCGCCGGCCTGGACGGTGTGGTCGCGAAGCCGGCGGAGGGGCCCTACCTGCCCGGCAAGCGCGCCATGATCAAGGTGAAACGCCTGCGCACGGCCGACTGCGTGGTGGCCGGGTTTCGCTGGTACAAGGCCGCCAGGGACGCCGTGGGCTCACTCCTGCTCGGCCTGTATGACGACGACGGTATGCTGCAGCATGTCGGCGTCACGTCGTCCTTCACCCTGACGATGCGCCGGGAACTCGCCGCCGACCTCGCCCCGCTGCGCCGGAATGCCCTCCAGCATCATCCCTGGCGGACCTGGGCTGAGGTCGACGCCGCCGAGCTCGCCCGCATGCCCGGCGGGCAGAGCCGCTGGAGCGCGGGCAAGGATCTCTCCTGGGAGCCGCTGCGCCTGGAGCGGGTGTGCGAGGTCAAGTACGACCACCTGCAGGGCGACCGCTTTCGCCACGCCGCGACCTTCCTGCGCTGGCGACCGGACAAGCGACCGCACGACTGCCGCTACGACCAGCTCGAGGTCGCGCGACCTTACGAACTCGACAGAGTCTTCTCGTCCGGGTCGAGCGGTTCCTGAGCCGGCCGGAGCTCGACCGGCACGTGCTGCAGGTTGACGCGGATCCGCGTCCAGGTGGTGAACCGGCCGCGCATCGAGTCCACCAGGACATCCGCCGGTTTCAGGTGCGCCGCGGCATCGGGGTGACGGGCCTTCCAGCGCTCGAGGCCGGCCAGCGCATCCTGCCGCCGCCGCGCCCGGCCGATCTCGATCAGCGGATAGACGGGCACGCGGCGCCGGGAGGGTTGGACGCGCGGCGGCTCGCCCCGCTGTTTCCTGTAGTGCGGAGGCCACGGCGCGTCCCCGAGGCCCTCCCGCTCATGGCGCGCCGAGAGTTCGAGCAGCGACTCCAGCGATCCAGGACTTGAATCGATATCCACGTGGGGATCGCCGATTGTCGCGAAGCGCCGTGGCACGGTTGCCAGCGTGAAGTCCCGCGGATCGCAGTCCGGCACCTCGTCCCAGCGGAGCGGCGCCGAGACCCGCGCGTCGGCTGTGGGCCGGACGGAGTAGGCCGAGGCCACCGTGCGATCCTTCGCGTTCTGGTTGTAATCGATGAACACGCCGTGGCGCTCTTCCTTCCACCACTTGCTGGTGGCGAGGCGCGGCGCGCGGCGCTCGACCTCGCGGGCGAGCGCGAGCGCGGCCCGGCGCACCTCATCGAAGCTCCACCGGCGCTCGATGCGGACGTAGATGTGCAGACCCCGCGAGCCCGAGGTCTTCGGCCAGCCGATGAGCCCGAAATCCTTGAGGGTCGCCTCGACGACGCGGGCGACCCGGCGCACCTGGGGCCAACGCACGCCCGGCACCGGATCGAGGTCCACCCGGAGCTCATCGGGGTGCTCGGGGTCCTCGGCACGCACCGGGTGCGGGTGCAGCTCCAGACAGGCGAGGTTCGCCATCCAGGCCAGCGCCGCGGCGTCGCGCGGCACCACCTCGTCCGCGCTGCGCCCGGAGGGAAAGCGCAGCGAGACGACCTCGATCCACGGCGGGCGCGAGCGCGGCGCCCGCTTTTGGTAGAAGAACTCTCCGCCGATGCCGTCGGGGTAGCGGACCAGCATGTTGGGCCGGCCGCCGGCGCCGCGGAGCGCCCCCGGGGCGACCGCGAGATAGTAGTCCACAAGATCCAGTTTTGTGTATTTGGGCCGGGGAAAGAGGACTTTGCGCGGGTTCGAGATCGCGACCTCGCGCCCCTCGACCAGGAGTATTTCCTGCGTCTTGCTCAACCGCGGCGACCGGCGGAGCAGAGAAGTGCTTGGTCCTGTCGAGGAAATGATACCCGGTTCGGCGCGGCGTTGGTGGCATCGTCGGGCCAGTCGAGCAGCGTGCGCCCTGCGTGGAAATCGGAGAGACTGCAGCCGGGCCGATACACCGTGATCAGCCGCACGCCAAGTTCCTGGGCGGCGGATTCGTCGGGGTGTCGCTGCAGCCGCGACCCCGGCATGCCGTGGAAGAAGAAAACGGGTCAGCCCCGCGGGTCACCCTGCTGAACGCAGGCAAGTCGGCGACCGTCACGGAGTCGGACGAACCTGTCTCCACCGGCCGCAGCCACCGCCGACACAGTGATGGTTTTCGCCGCCGCGCCCGCGCCGGGCCTGCTCCCACGGCCACAATGTGATGGCATATCGGGTCGGCACCCGATGCGGCCTGGCGTGTCGCCGCGTACTGTCGGGATGGAGAAACGCTCGTCCTGCGGGAGGTGGAGTCGTGATCGCGGCCTTTCTCCGAGGTGTGGTCGTCGCCGGCGCGCTCGTGGCGGGAGTCTACGCCCGGGTACTCCGGCCGCGGGTCCTGCGCTGGGGGGCGACCGATACGGAGGTGTCGGGGCAACTGCCGGGCGACGAGATCGTCCCAAACCCCCGTTATCTGGCGACGCACGCCGTGACCATCCGCGCCCCGGCCGCTACGGTCTGGCCGTGGCTGGTCCAGATGGGGCAGGGGCGGGGCGGGTTCTACAGTTATACCTGGCTGGAGAACCTTGTGGGCTGCGACCTGCACAACGCCGCGCGGGTCATTCCGGAGTTTCAGCACCTGCAGGTCGGGGACAAGGTGCGGCTGGTGCCGGAAGGGAATCCCGTGCCGCTCTACTTTCTCGCCGCCGCGATTCACGCTGAGCGGGCGCTCGTGCTGCACACAGCGGGGAGCCCCGCCGAGAGCTTCCGAGCGGGTCTTCCCTACGCGACGTGGGCGTTCGTGCTCGAGCCGATCGACGACGGGACCCGCCTCATCGCCCGCTTTCGAGCGGATTTCAAGCCGACGGCGGGCGGGTGGATCCGGAACAAGTACCTCCTGGAGCCGGTCCACTTTCTGATGGAGCGGAAGATGCTCCTGACCATCCGGCGGCTGGCCGAGCGCCTGGCGCTCGAACAAGGGGCGACGGCTCCGCGGCGCGCCGCGTGAAGGTAAGATGGTCGGGGGTGATCGCATGGCTTCGCGATCGAAGAGCACGCAGAAGATCGATGCGCGGATAAAGCAGCTGCAGGCGGAGTATGAGCGCCTGCGCGTGAAGGCTGAGCGGGCGATCGCCGAGGCGCGCGCCGAGTTCGCCGAGCAGGCGCCCTCCTGGAAAGCGCGGGCGGCGGTGGCGCGCAGCACGGCGACGGAACTGGGCAAGCGCGGGGCGCGCGCGTGGGACGAGATCGAGGACGACGTCGTGGGAGCCCTGCGGGACCTGCGCAAGGCGATCCAGCGGTTTGCCCGGGAATTCAGGAAGTAGCCACCCGGTGCGGGTGACGCCCTACGGTGCGGTGCGCACCGTCACCGGGTCCATGCACCTGGTCGAAGCCGGTGGTGTGCGCATCCTCCTGGACTGCGGCCTCTTCCAGGGGCGGCGGTCTGAGTTCTTTGAAGTCAACGGGCGCTTCCCGTTTCCGGCGTTGAGCATCGACGCGGTCGTGCTCTCCCATGCGCACCTGGATCATTGCGGCAATCTCCCCACCCTGGTCCGGCAGGGGTTCGCGGGTCCCGTCTACTGCACGCCGGCTACCCGCGACCTGACCGAACTGGTCCTCCTGGACAGCGCCAAGGTGCAGCGCCAGGACGCCAGGGTCGTCAACAAGATCCGCCGGCGTCAGGGGCTGCCTCCTGTATCCGCCCTGTATTCGGCGTCCGAGGCTCGGCGGGCGGTCCGCCGGCTCCGGCCGGTACCCTACGGCAAGGTGTTCACCATCGGCGACGCCACGCTCCGCTTCTACGACGCCGGCCATATCCTCGGGTCGGCCATCACGGTGATCGAATCGGCGGGGCGCACCCTGGGCTTCACGGGGGATCTGGGACGGCCGGACGCGCCGATCCTGCGGGACCCAGAGATCCCGCCGGGATTGGACCTGCTGCTCTGTGAGACGACCTACGGCGACCGCCGGCACGAGCCGTTTGCCGAGGGCAATCAGCGCCTGGCGGATGTTGTGCGCCAGACTGCCGCCCGCGACGGGAAGGTCCTGATCCCGGCGTTTGCGCTCGGACGGACGCAGGACATTGCCTACACCCTGAACGGTCTCCGCACCGGCGGCGGAATCCCGCCCCTGCCCACGTACGTCGACAGTCCCATGGCTGTGGACGCGACGGAGATCTTCCGCCGGCATCCGGACTGCTTCGATGAGGAAACGCGCCGGCAGCTGCGCGGGCACGACCCGTTCGGCTTCGGGCAGCTCCGCTACGCGCGCTTGGGAGCCGAATCACAAGCCCTGCACAAACTGGCGGAACCGTTCATCGTTATCGCCACGTCGGGGATGTGCGAGTCCGGGCGCATTCTCGACCACCTGCGGCAGCGCATCGGCGATTCGCGCTCCGCGCTGCTGATCGTCTCCTTCCAGGCGGCAAATACGCTTGGGCGGCGGCTCGCGGACGGAATCTCTCCTGTCCGTATCTTTGGGGAGTCCTATGACGTCCGGCTCGCCGTGCACGTCCTGGAGTCGTTCAGCGCCCACGCCGACCGGGAGGAACTGCTGGCCTGGCTGCAGCGCATTGCCCGCGTGGGTCAGGTCATCTGCGTCCACGGGGAGGAGGGGCAGTCGCTGGCCTTTGCCCGGCTGCTTGCGGAGCGGGGCTACAGCGCCCGGGTGCCCACACCCGCCGAACCCATTTCGGTCTAGGGAATCGTCCTAGGCGGCTTCGCGCAGGGCCTCGGTGAGGATGGTTTCCGTGTGGCTGGTGCCGAGCAGATCGGCCCCGGCCTGCAGCAGCACCAGCGCGTCCTGATACGACCGGATGCCCCCGGCGGCCTTGACTCCCGCCCGCGCGCCGACCGTCCGCCGCATCAGCGCTACGTCCGCGACGGTGGCCCCCTTGGTCCCAAACCCCGTGCTGGTCTTGACGTAGGCCGCGCCGGCGCGCGCGGCAATCCGGCAGGCGCTTCGCTTCTGCCGGTCGTCCAGATAGCAGGTCTCCAGGATCACTTTGATCGGACGGCCTTCCGCCGCTTCGACGACAGAGCGGATGTCGTAGAAGACCGCGGCGACGTCGCCCTGGCGCAGCGCCCCAATGTTGAGGACCATGTCCAGTTCCTCGGCCCCGCGGCCGACGGCCTGGCGCGCTTCGTACGCCTTTGTTTCGCTGGTGGAGGCACCGTGGGGGAAACCGACCACGGCGACCAGCTTCACCGGACTCCCGGCCAGCAGCCGGGCGGCTGCGGCCACGTGACTGGGTTTCACCACCAGCGCGCGGACGCCCCAGCGGAGCGCGATCTCGGCGTGGTGGGCCAGATCCTGTTCAGTGGCATCCGGAGCGAGAACGGCGTGTTCGATGCGTCGGGCCAGGCTGGCGGCGTCCATGCCCGCTCCTCAGCCGGTGCGGGCCGCCGCGGCGACCTGCGCCTCCCGGCCCGGCAGCGCGGCCTGAGGAACAACCAGAACCGGCACGGTGGCCCGCCGCAGTACGGCCTCGGCCACGCTGCCCAATACCAGCCGGGAGAGGCCCGTCCGGCCGTGCGTACCCATCACAATCATCTCGGCCCCGAGATGCCCGGCAGCAGCGGCGATCCCACCGGCAACATCGTCGTCTCGCAGGACCTCCACCTGCACCGGGATCTCCGGCGGCACCACCCTGGTGGTCAGGTCGCGGATCTGCGCTCGAATGCGTTCCACGTACTGGTCGAAGCTCAGGCGGATCTCACCCAGGACAGCGGCGTAGCCGGCGATGTTCCAGACGTGGATGCAAATCAGTTCGCCGGAGGCACCGCGGACCAGGTCCGCCGCTCTGGCCAGCAGCGGCTCGCTCATCGCGCTCAGGTCGAGGGCGACGAGCAGCCGGCACGGTCGTGTCGTCATGATGCTCTCCTGCACCCGCCCACGAAGATCACGCGGCCTCGACGGTGATCCGCCGGACCCGCTCCGTTCCGGCTTTGGGCATGCGGACTTCCAGAACACCGTCCCGGTAGGCGGCCTGGGTCAGCCCCGGCACCACCGCCGCCGGCAGGGCGATTGCCCGCCGGAAGTCCCCCGCCCGGATACTCAAAGCATCTTCACTGACGCTGACCTCGATGCCCCCGGGATCGGCGCCCGGCAGGTCGGCGCGAAAGACCACCGCCGTCTCCGTCTCCCACATCACCGGCAGGTCGCGGAACAGCGGCGGGCGGCAGCTGTACATCTCCTCGAAGAGATGCTCCATGGACTCCCGCAGGGTCACGAGCTCATCCAGGGGATCCCACCGCCACCGGGTCATCGCCTGATCCACTCCTCTCAAGTGCAGCATAGGCACCCGCCCGGAGCGGTCCCATCGGTCTACGGACTGATTTCACGTCTCGGCTGGAGGGCTGAAGGCTGTACACCAAAGGGCTACCGGCCGGGCGGAGTCGCCGGCCCGCAGGTCGAAAGAAACGCGCGGGATGACCGTGTCAGGGTCCCACGATCAGCACGCACATCACGCCGTTGCTACGGTACCGTGCCCCTGCGGCGGCGCCTGCCTCTCCTGCCAGGCCGCCGTCCTGGGCGTCACCTGCGGCTGTGAGTCCGAAGCCAAGCAGTTTGAATACAAGGTCGCGGAGACGACCCAGGGACACGCCCACCACGCCACCGCCCACGGCATGGCAGAAGCCCACGACCACGAGGCGATGATGACCGACCCGCGCTTCGCCCGCTTCATGGAAGCGGACATGCGCCGGAGGTTCCTCTGGTCGCTCCTGCTGACGGTCCCCGCCGTGCTTTACTCTCCGCTGGGGGCCAACATCTTCCGCCTGCGCCTGCCGGAGCCGGTTCCGGCGAACTGGATCCTGTTGGTCCTCACCACACCCGTCGTCTTCTGGACCGGCTCCATCTTCATCACCGGCGCCATTGGATCGCTGCGAAAACGCGCCCTGAACATGTCGGTCCTGATCAGCGTGGGCGTGCTCGCCGCCTACCTGTTCAGCGTCGCCATCACCCTGCTGGACGCGGGTGAGACGTTCTATGAGGCGGCGGCGATGCTCGTCACCTTCGTCCTCTTCGGCCACTGGATGGAGATGCGTTCCCGCCGCGGGACCTCCGACGCGCTGCAGGCCCTCTTCAATCTGGTTCCGCCGAGGGCGCGGGTGGTGCGGAACGGCCAGGTGGTCGAGGTGCCGACGCGCGAGATCCGCGTGGGGGACGTGGTGGAGTTGCGGCCGGGCGACCGCGTGCCGGTGGACGGGATCGTCACGGAGGGCGAGACAGCCATCGACGAAGCCCTGGTAACCGGCGAGTCTATGCCCGTCTCCAAGGCACCCGGCGCTCAGGTCACCGGCGGAACGATCAACCAGTCCGGGTCCGTCCGCTTCAAGGCCACCCGGATCGGGGATGAGACCGCCCTGGCGCAGATCGTCAGGCTGGTGGAGGAGGCGCAATCCTCCAAGGCCCCCGGGCAGCGGCTGGCCGACCGCTGGGCGCAGTACCTGGTCGTTCTGGCCGTGGGCGCCGGCCTGATCACGTTCGGGATCTGGTATGGGCTGATGCGCGAGACCGCGCTGGTCGCCCTGACCTTCGCGATTTCGGCGGTCGTCATCGCCTGCCCCGACGCGCTGGGGCTGGCTACCCCAACGGCCGTAGCGGTGGGGACGGGGTTGGGCGCCCGCCACAACATTCTGATCAAGAACGCGGCCGCGCTGGAGCAGACTTCCCGGATCACCGCGGTCGTGATGGACAAGACCGGGACGCTCACCGAGGGGCGCCCGCGGGTGACCGACGTCGTCGGGGTCAACGGGTTTTCCGCCGACGAGGTCGTGCGCCTGGCCGCCCTGGCCGAG
>Ga0209172_10002552_pt1 | contig 31488 bp, 24 predicted proteins | sample LarsenN4metaG_FD_184113 | JGI IMG/M metagenome (GOLD analysis project Ga0209172, IMG submission 184113) | Hot spring sediment bacterial and archeal communities from British Columbia, Canada, to study Microbial Dark Matter (Phase II) - Larsen... ... | reverse complement strand
CCAGCCGCGGCTGCACCTGCAGCAGCTCGACATCGCCGATCACCCGCTCCGGCAGCCCCAGCACCACGCCGTCACCACGACGGATCTCGGTCTGCGGCTGCTGCTTGTAGACGATGAGGCGGTCGGCACTGGCCAGCCCGTCCAGCGTGCCGGCGCCCAGGTAGACGCGGTCGCCGTCCACCCGCACCACCCGCGCCGCAAACGGCAGGCAGTGCATGGTGTTCGCCAGCTTGCCGGCAACGCCATCCAGCAGCGTCGCCACGCTGCGGCCATAGTCGTTTTGCTGGAAGCGGCTCAGATCAAAGACGCGCAGCGAGCTGTCGTGCACCGCGCCGCGCGCAGTCGTTGCCACCGTGGCGGTGGCCAGCACGCCGCCGGTCAGCGCGTCGTACAGCCAGTATTCGACGGCGAAGCGGCGCTCCACCGGCACCACCCGTGCCGAGGCGCCGAACAGGCCGGCCAGCGGCCCGGTGTAATACAGCCCGGCCTCGCTGCCGCTGGCGCCACCAAACGCGCCCAGCCGCGGCTCCTTGCGGGTGACGCCGGTATCCAGCACCCGCCCGGCGAGCACGAACTGCACCTCCTCGCGGCGGCCGATGTCGCGCACGGCATCGCTGACCTGCCACGGCTCCTGCACCTTGCCGCCGGGGAACAGCGACACGTTGCCGGCATCCAGCGCACGCACGTCGCGCAGCGCATTCAGCCGTCGTGACAGTTCGGACGGCAACCAGGTCGTCAGATTGCCGAGGTCGCCGGCATCCTGCGGTTGCGCCACCTCGAAATAGGTGCTGACCAGCCGTCGGGTCAGGAAACGCCCCGCCGGTGTCGCCGGACGGGCGCAAGCCTGGCTGGCAGACGCACCGGCCGCTTCCGCGGCGGACACCGGCTCGGCGGTATCGACTTCCACCGTGACGAACAGCAGCCCGTCGCGCTGGCTTTCCTGCAGCACGCGCGGCGTGCCGGGCAGCGTCAGCGGCCCGGTCATGCTCGACTCGGTCAGCTCGCCGTTATCGAGCCGCGACGTGGCCTGCAGCGTGCCAGCGTGGGTCATCGCCATCTGCCGCACCGCGTCCTCGATCGCCTGCTGCCGCGCCGCGACAAGGCCGGACTCCAGCGAGGCCATGCCTTCGGCACGATATACCTCGGCCGTCGCCGGTCCTGCCAACAAAAACGCCGCCCACAGGGCGGCGTAACAGAATGGTTTAGTTTTCATCTGCGCCGTCAATGCGAAACATAGTAGTCGCCACCATAGACACAACCGCTGTCGGTACATCCCAGCTTGCTGCCGTCGGCGGCAGGCAGCACCCGTGCCGCGGTCGCCACGTTGCCGGTGGTCACCAGCGCGCTACGATAAGCCTTGAAGAAGCCTTCGTCCAATACCACTTCGCCGATGGTCTCGCTGCTGCCGTCGGCCTTGAACTCGGTGGACAGCAGCCGCACGCCGCGCAGGTAGGCATCGACGAACACGCGGTAGCTATCGTTGGCCGCAATCATGTTGCCGACGGTACTGCTGCCGGACAGCTTGAAGCCCTGCACCTGCTCCGCCATCGCGCGATAGGCATCCAGCTGCGAGGCACGCATCGCCAGCAGGCGGCGCTGCACCGGCGACAGGCTGCGGTTGGCCGGCGGCGCGCCGTAGCCGACCACACGGATGCGCAGTGCGTTGTATTTTTCCACTTCCTTGGCTGCCGGCTCGGACAAGGGGCCGACATAACCGCCGCCCATCATCACGCCGCCCTGGGTCATCACCGGCTGCCGGGAGATCCCCGGCTGCTCATGACTTCCCGCCACGGCAGGCGCATCGGCAACCACCATCCAGCCTTCGCCGGCCGCTTCCTGTGCCACCGGCGCCGCGGACGAGGCGCAGGCTGTCACCGACACCAGTGCCAGCAGACTTGTTGCCAAAACCGTTTTTTTCATTGCGTTCTCCGCCTACTGATTACATGTCGTGTTATTGCTTCATCGCTTTATCGGCCGTTGCCGCACAATCTTTAACCGCCGACGGACGCGCCGCCGCCCGCGCCGGCTGGCACATCGCCGCCGGCCTCATGCTAAACTGCGCGCCTCAACTCTCCGGAAACCATGGCCATGAAGAAGATTGCCGCCCTCGCCTTGCTGTTGCTGCCATTGCTGGCGACCGCCGCGCCCAAAGTGGAGCTGCAGACCAACAAGGGGCTGATCACCGTCGAGCTGGCGCCACAAAGCGCGCCCAAGACCGTCGACAATTTCACCCGCTACGTCAAGGCCGGCCATTACGACAACACCGTGTTCCACCGCGTGATTGACGGCTTCATGATCCAGGGTGGCGGTTTTACCATCGACGGCGGTGCGCTGTCACAAAAACCGACACGCGCGCCGATCGCCAACGAGGCCGACAACGGCCTGAAGAACGTGATCGGCAGCATCGCCATGGCACGCACCAACGACCCGCACTCGGCGACCTCGCAGTTCTTCATCAACCTGGTCAACAACGATTTTCTGGATTTCCGCAGCAAGACGCCACCAGGCTGGGGCTACACCGTGTTCGGCAAGGTGACCGCCGGCATGGACGTCGTCAACCGCATTGCCAAGTCGCGCACCGGCTACATTGGCGGCATGCAGGATGTGCCGATGGAGCCCATCGTCATCCAGAAAGCCACTTACAAACCCTGATCCCCAAGGACTCCCATCATGATCAAACTGACTACCAACTTCGGCGACATCACGCTGGAACTGTTTGCCGACAAGGCACCGAAAACCGTCGCCAACTTTGAGCAATACGTGCTGGACGGCCACTACGACGGCACCATCTTCCACCGCGTGATCAACGGTTTCATGATCCAGGGCGGCGGTTTCACTGCCGACATGAAGCAGAAGGACACCCGCGACACCATCGAGAACGAAGCCAACAACGGTCTGTCCAACAAGACTTACACCGTGGCCATGGCACGCACGCCGGACCCACACTCCGCCAGCGCCCAGTTCTTCATCAACGTATCGGACAACGACTTCCTCGACTTCCGCAGCGAAACCATGCAGGGCTGGGGCTACGCCGTGTTCGGCCAGGTGGTTGCCGGCCAGGACGTGGTTGACCGCATCAAGGGCGTGAAGACCGGCCGCACCGGTGGTCACCAGGACGTGCCGGTCGAGCCGGTCATCGTCGAAAAAGCCGAGATCGTGGCCGCCGCCTGATCCCGTTCACGCAAGACCCGGGGCCGCTGCGTGCGGCCCTTATTCATGGTGCCGCACGATGGCCATTCACCTGATCTCCGATCTGCACCTGCACGCCGAAGCACCATGGCTGGGCGAGCTGTTCCGGCGCACGCTGCGGCAGTGGGCCGGCCACATCGACGCGCTGTACATCCTGGGCGACCTGTTCGAGTACTGGGTCGGCGACGACGACGATGACGCCTTCGCCCGCAGCATGGTCGCGGCGATGCGCGACTTCAGCCGCCACACGCCGCTGTTCGTGATGCACGGCAACCGCGACTTTCTGCTCGGTGCCGGCTTTGCCGCTGCCAGCGGCGCCACGCTGCTGCCCGATCCGCACCCGCTGCAGGCCTGCGGCCGCCGCTACCTGCTCAGCCACGGCGACGCGCTGTGTGGCGACGACAGCGCCTACCAGCAGTTCCGCGCCATGGTGCGGCAGCCGGCCTGGCAGCAAGCTTTCCTGCATAAGCCGCTGGCGGAGCGCCACGCCATCGCCCGCCACATCCGCGAGCAGAGCGAATCGCGCAAGCAGCAGGACGGGCCGAGCGAAATCAGCGACGTGACTGAAGACGCCGTTGTCGCCCTGCTTGCAGCCAACCCTGGCTGCACGCTGATTCACGGTCACACCCACCGTCCGGCCGTACACCACCATGCGCTGGCCGACGGCGAGCGTACACGCTGGGTGATCCAGGACTGGCACGACGGCCACGCCGGCTACCTGCGCCTGGATGACAGCGCGTCTCCGCCCACCCGCTGCCGTAAGCCTCCGCCTGCCACAAGCTTGGCCGCAACGCCTGTCCGGCGTTGCGGCCATTTTTTCGTCTTTTCCTTTGTTTTCAGCAACTTGACCTGATTGATCAGGGTTAACCCGCAAGGGCAAGCCCCAAATGACGCCGACCGCCGGCTGCCGCTAAAGTTCGCGCACGGCACATAACGCCTCGCGCAACCGCCTGCCGTCAGGCAGCAGCACCGAGATCGCGCATCACAATAAGGAGAGTTACATCATGTGGTCACACGTTTACGACCCGCTCGGCAGCCCGTGGCTATCCACGCTGGCCGCCAGCATCCCGGTCATCGTCCTGCTGGGCGCACTGGGCCTGTTCCACGTCAAGGCGCACAAGGCCGCGCTGCTGGGCCTGGCGACCTCGCTGCTGGTCGCCATCGGCGTGTTCGGCATGCCGGCCGAACTGGCCGCCAGCGCCACGCTGCTGGGCGCCGCCAACGGCCTGCTACCGATCGGCTGGATCATCCTGAACGTGATCTTCCTGTACCAGCTTACCGAGCGCAAAGGCCAGTTCGCCATCCTGCGCGAATCCATTTCCGGCATCACCACCGACCGCCGTCTGCAGCTGTTGCTGATCGCGTTCTGCTTTGGCGCCTTCTTTGAAGGTGCCGGCGGCTTTGGCACCCCGGTAGCGGTCACCGGTGCCATGCTGATCGGCCTCGGCTTCTCGCCGCTAGCCGCCTCCGGCCTGTCGCTGATCGCCAATACCGCGCCGGTGGCCTATGGCGCGCTGGGCACCCCGATCACCACCCTGGCCAAGGTCACCGGCCTGGACGTGCTGCAGATTTCGTCCATGGTGGGTCGCCAGATGACCCTCTTCGCCATCATCGTGCCGTTCTGGCTGCTGATCGCGTTCTGCGGCTGGCGCAACACCATGCGCATCTGGCCCGCGGTACTGGTGGCCGGCCTGTCGTTTGCCATTCCGCAGCTGATCGTGTCCAACACCATGGGGCCGGAACTGGTGGCGGTGATCGCCTCGGTGTGTTCCATCGCCGCCTTGGTCGGCTTCCTGAAAGTATGGAAACCGAAAGAAATCTACACCTCCACCGCCGGCACCATGGGCGGCGAAGCGGCCAATGGCGCCAAGGCCATCATCGCCGACAAGCATCACGGCTACAGCAGCGGCGAGGTGATCCGCGCCTGGCTGCCGTGGCTGATCCTGTCGGTGGCGGTATTCGCCTTCGGCTCGCCCACCATCAAGAAGCTGCTGGACAGCATCTTCACGCTGGAAATCCAGTGGCCGGGCCTGCACAACCTGATCTACAAGATGCCGCCAGTGGTGACCGAGCCGCACCTGGAAGCCGCCATCTACAAGTTCAACCTGCTGTCCACCACCGGCACCGGCATCCTGGTCGCCGCGCTGATCTCGGCGCTGATCATGGGCTACCGTCCGTCCGAAATGCTGAAGGTGTACAAGGAAACCTTCTGGTCACTGCGCTACTCGCTCACCACCATCGTGGCGATGCTGGCACTGGGCTATGTCACCCGCTTCTCCGGCGTCGACATCACCCTCGGCCTCGCGTTCTCACACACCGGCGTGTTCTACCCGTTCTTCGGCACCCTGCTCGGCTGGCTGGGCGTGGCGCTGACCGGCTCCGACACTGCGGCCAACGTGCTGTTCGGCGGCCTGCAGAAAGCCTCGGCACAGCAGCTGGGCCTGTCGCCGATCCTGATGACGGCAGCCAACTCCTCCGGCGGCGTGATGGGCAAGATGATCGACGCGCAGTCCATCGTGGTCGCCTCCACTGCCACCCAGTACTACGGCAAGGAAGGCGTGATCCTGCGCTTTGTGTTCTTCCATTCGCTGGCACTGGCCTGCCTGGTCGGCCTGGTCGTCTCGGCCATGGCCTACCTGCCACCGTTCACGGCCCTGGTCATCCACCCGTAAGCGTCGTCGCGGCAGCAAAGTCACAGTGGCCACAACAACACCGCCCGATCCGGGCCGGTGCAAGTAACGGAAACCGCTGCCGCATTCACCAGCCAACCGCCTGCAACCTTGTTGCCGGCGGTTTTTTTATGCCCATCAACCGCTGCTGCAGTCACAGGAAGCCACTACTGCTTTTCCCCACCACCCTCTCCGCTGCAAAAAACTGTTGCCTGCCACAACCGGCGTGACGGCAACCACCACCGGCACACCCATTCAGCATCGGCAGCCGTGCCGTATATACTTCAGCTATTCATGCCTTACGGTAGCCGCCCAGCGATGGCTCCTCTAGTTGCCAGACAATCCACCCAGTGGCCTCTTCTCAAGACTGCCGCAGCAACAGGCTGCCGCGCGCAGCCCTGCCGGCGACAGCACCACGACAACAACGACATCGATCTCGCCATTAAGCCATGACCCAGCCCCCACTCCCGCCGACCACTTCACCAGCCCCCCGCCACCGCTGGCGCCGCTGGCTGCTGCTTGCCCTGCTCGTACTGTTGGCACTGTTGCTGGCGGCGGTGGCCGGCGCCCGCTGGTGGCTGCAGCAACAGGGCCTGCAACTGCAGGGGCCGGGCTGGCGCGATGGCGGCGCCACGATCGCGCAATGGCAATGGCGGCAGCAGGATTGCGTCGCCGCCCAGGGCAGTGGCCTGCGCATCGAGCGCTGGCAGCCGCTGACCATCAGCCTGCAGCAGCTCAAGCTGCAATCCTGCAGCAAGGCCGGCCCACGCGAGCTGCCGGCCCCGCCACCCGCCGGCCTGCCGCCCTTCACCCTGCACATCGCCAGCCTGCAGGCCCCCGGCCTGCCCGCGCTGGCCGCCGCCGTTACACAGCAAAACGACCGCTGGCAGGCGCAGCTGGCACAGGGTGCCGACAAGCTGGCACTGGACTACCGGCGCGACAACGGCCAGTGGCAGGCACGGGGCACGTTGGCCGCAGCGCGGCTGGCGCCGCAGCTGCTGGGGCAATGGCAGCTGCAGGCCAGCGGACGCTGGTTGCCCGGCCAGCTGCAAGCCCGCGTGCAGGCTGATGGCCGCCAGCTGGGCTATCAGGGCGATGCCCGCCGTGGCGATGCCCGCCTGCAGGCCACGCTGCACAACCGCCAGTGGCAGCTGGAGGCCACGCTGCCGCACGCGTTGCCGCTGGCCGCCGGCTGGCTGCTGCAGCCGCGCCGGGTGCTGCAGGCCAGCGGCGATCTGGACGGCGTGCACAGCCTGCAGGCCGACCTACTGGCCAGCGGGCCACAGGGCAAGCTGCAGCTGCAACTCACTCCGCAGGATCACAGCCTGCAGCGTGGCAGCGGCCTGCTGCAGCTGGAAGGCAAAGACCTGCACGCCCGCATTCCGCTGCAATGGGCCAGTCGCCAGCTGACGCTGGCCGCCGGCCAGGCCCGCCTGCCGCAGGGCGTGCGCCTGAGTTGGCCGCAAGCGTGGCAACTGCCGCTGACCACCAGCGGTAGCAGCCGGCTGCCGTTCCGTCTCGATTATCAGCAGCTGCAACTGAGCAGTCACGACGGCACACTGCGCTGGGGCGATGGCCACTGGCAGTGGCAAGGCGCGCTAGCGCTGGCTGGCCGCCATAGCGGCTACCAGCTGGCCGGCCAGTGGCGCGGCCAGCTCGACGCGCAGGGCGCACGCGGTGTCCCGCTGCAACTGAAGGTCAGCAAGCCGCCACTGGCGCTGGCGATCAGCCTGCCGGTCAACGCCATCGACCCGCGCCAGCCGCTGCTTAACGCCAGCTTTGCCGGCCACTATCAGGACTGGCCGCTCAAGGGCAGCGTGGTGGCCCGCCAGCAGGGGGCGGGCTGGCAAGGCAGCCTCGCCGCCAGCAGCCAGCCGCCGTTCTACAGCAAAGGCGGTGCGCTGCAACTGGCGGCCAACTGGCGCGGCAGCGCCGGCAACTGGCAGCTGGATGGCGGCAGCAAACTGAGTGTGGCGGAAGGCATCGTCGACAGCGTGCTGCTCAAGCCGCTCAGCCTGCAGGCCACCAGCCCGCTGCGGACGGACGGCAGCCGTGCCCACGGCCAGCTGGCGCTGACGGCAGGTGGCGCCGTGGCCAGCCGCTGGACGCTGCCGCCGGTCAACGGCACGCTGCAGCTGGCCGGCGAGCGTGCCAGCGGCCAGCTGCAACTGCCGGCCTGGCGCAGCAAGTTGCAGCTGACCGCCCGCCGCCACGGCGAGGGCGCCGCCGGCAGCCTGCAGCTGGATACGCCGCTGAGCGCCGCCATGAGCCGCGGCCTGGGCGTTACCCTGCAACAGGGGCAGCTGGCCAGCAAATTGCAGTGGCAGTGGCAAAAGCAATGGCAACTGAACGGCGACGTACGGCTCAGCGATGTGGCGCTGGACTGGGGCGGCATCCTCGCCACCGGTGGCCGTGGCCGGCTAACGTTGGCCGCACGTCCCGGCCAACTGCAGCTGCAGAGCGATGGCCCGCTACAACTGGCGCAGCTGGATGTCGGCACCCTGCTGCAGGAGGTGTCGCTCACTCTGCGCTCCGACCTGAAAGACTGGCAGCTGGACGCCGTGCACGCCAAAGTGCTGGGCGGCAGCCTGCAGGCCGACAGCCTGCGCTGGCCATCATCCGCCTTCCAGCCGGTGACCGTGCAGCAGCTGGACCTGGCCGCCGTGGCTGCGCTACAGAATGACCCGCAGCCCACGGTGCAGCTCACCGGTCGCGTCGGCGGCACCCTGCCGCTGCAACTGTTACCGGCGGGCATCGCGCTGCAAGACGGGCTGCTACGCAACGAGGGCGAGCTGACCCTGCGCGTGCCGGCCAGCGCCGGGGTAACGGCCATGGCACAATCCAACCGGGCGGTGCAGCTGGCGCTGGACATGCTCAGCGAGCTGGACGTCAACGACTTCCAGGCCCGGCTGGCCATGTCGAGGAACGGCCTGCTGGACGCCCAGGTGACGCTGAAAGGGGTCAACCCCAGACAAAATCGCCAACCTGTGGTGCTGAATTACAGCCATAGTGAAAATGTGCTGGAACTGTTACGCAGCCTGCGTATCGGAGATGAAATATCCCGCCGTGTGCTCAGCCGCAAACAATCGGCTGCCACGCGCAACCCCACACCGGAGACTTCGCCATGAAACCCGTCTGGCTGATACCGCTCCTGGCACTGACCGCCTGCACCCCGCGGGTGGCACTGGAAGTGCCCAAGGAACCCATCACCATCAACCTCAACGTGAAGATCGATCACGAAATCCGCCTCAAGGTGGAAAAAGACATCGATAACCTCACCACCGACAGCAGTCTGTTCTAGGAGCACAGCATGAAAACGGCAGCACGATGGATGGCAATTGGCCTGCTGCTCTGCAGCAGCCTGGCAATGGCACTGGACGTGGGCGGCGCCAAGGCGCAGGGCCTGGTCGGCGAACAGCCGGATGGCTACCTCGGCGTGGTGAAGGCCACCCCGGAAGCGGTTTCGCTGGCGGCGGACATCAACGCCAAGCGCCGCGAGGCCTATGACGCCATCGCCAAGAAAAACGGCACCACTCTGGACCAGGTCGCGATACTGGCCGGCCAGAAAGCCATCGAAAAAACCCCGCCCGGCAGCTACGTCAAGGCACCCAACGGCCAGTGGGTGAAGAAGTAGGCACCGCCCCAGCAGCATAGCCGGGTGTCGGCCCGGCACGCCGGCCTGCCCGCGGCGCTGGCGGACAATGCCTGATGAGCGACACGCATTGCGCAAACCCGTTACCGGAATGGCCGCTGCTGTCGCGGCGGGATGGCGTCATTGCCTGATGCCGGGATGAGCAGAGGCATACACACCGCCCCAGCCTGCCCTGTATGCGCAACCCGTACCCTCCGTACCGTACGACGGTCAGCAGCAGCAGCGTGTTCATTTCAGCGATATGAGCTGCTAACAAAACCCCTGATCCTGCGTTGTGCCCCCTTGCCGTACGACTTGGACTGTCTGCGTCGGCGCGCCTTGGCTCAGGTGTGCTGCGAGGTTTTGTTAGCGGCTAAGTTGCTGCTTCAGCCATGAAGAATCGTGCATGTCGCATCGCTCGCCGCTGCCAGCACCGTGAGCCGGCGCTTGCGGCCAACCTTTGCGCCACGCGGGGCGGCTCACCCCTGCTGGCGCGGGCGCAGGCTGCCGTGCCACGCCGCGATACGACATCCGGCCCGCTCCTCATCTGGTCACGGCGCCGGCAACCTCGCCCCCTAGAGCGCCCCCTCGGCGCGAAGCACCCGCTCCAGCGCGGCAAAGCACTCCGCATCGATGGCGCTGTGCAGATGCTGGCGCATGATGTCCAGCGTCCTGGCCACCGGTGTGGCCGGGTGGTACGGGCGCTCGGCGTTGATGGCGTCAAAAATGTCGGCGGTGGTGATGATGCGGGTTTCCAGCGCAATGGCGTCGGCGCCCAGCCCGCGTGGGTAGCCGCTGCCATCCAGCTTTTCGTGATGCGCGCCGGCCACCCGTGCCAGCTCTGCAAAATGCCCGATGCGCTCAAGGATGGTCTCGGTGTAGCCGGCGTGGCGCTGCACCGCCGCCCATTCATCGGCGTCCAGCTTGCCTGGTTTGTCGAGGATGGTGTTGCTGACCCCCAGCTTGCCCACATCGTGCAGTAAGGCGGCGCGTTTCAGCCAGCGGCGGCGTGCCGGCGCCATGCCCAGCTCGGCGGCGATGCAGTCGGCGTAATGGCCGACGCGCTGGCTGTGGCCGGCGGTAAACGGGCTCTTGGAGTCCACCACCTGGCCAAAGCCTTCGGCGATCTCGTCCATATAATCCTCGTCCAGCGGCACCGCACACTGTGCCGGCTCCAGCGCCAGCACCGCCTGGTCGATATCGTCGGCTTCCAGCTGCTGCCAGAACGGCGCGCTGGCGCCCAGCTGACCGATCACCGCGACCAGCTGCGGGTCGAACCAGCTGCCGGCGCGCGATTGCACCTCGGTCAGCGCCGCGTGGCGGCCGTGGGTGACATGGAACACGTCCAGCACCTGCGCCAGCAGCGCAATCCGCGAGGAGAGCGGAATGGTCTCGCCCTGCAGGCCCAGCGGCCGCCCGGAGCCATCCCAGTGCTCGTCCAGCGCCTGGATGCCGGCGGCCACGCTGCCGTTGAAACGCAGCTGGCGCGCGATGTCGGCACCACGATGGCAGCGGGTGTTGATCAGCTCGTCGGCCATTTCCTTGCCGTGGCGCAGCACGTTGAGGATGGATTGCGCGCGCTGGCGCCAGCTGCTGGCGTGGGTGCCGGTGTTGCTGAACACGAAGCCCAGCATCTGCGGCAGGCTGGCGCCGACCAGCTTGAAATCCTGTTTGAATAGGCGGTCGTCGGTGAGATACAGCTCGCTGATGCGCGCCGCGTTGCTGCTGCAGCCCAGGTCTTTCAGCAGGATGGTGTAGTACAGATCCCACAGCTGCTGCGCCGTCAGCCCCAGCGCCTGGCCGATGTGCATGCCGATCCAGCAGCTGCGGATGCAATGGCCTTCCGGCTGGCCCTCGGTGATATCCAGTGCGTAGCTAAGCGCGCTGATGAGTTCGGACAGTTTCAGGGTGGTCGCCATGGATATCCTGCATGAAATGAGCCGGCAGTCGCGGCCAACGTTGGCCGCACGGCAATGCTGCGCAGGATGCGATAAAAACGGCAGCAGCGATAGCCATTCGCAACCCGATTTCCATAGAAAACCCACAATGCATCATGGGCGGCCACCGGCTCGCGGGCCGTATCAGTCACTGCTGACCGCCAGCTCGTCCAGGAATTTTTCCAGCACCAGATTGGGCCGCCGCCCCTTGCGCGTCACCACCGTCAGCGGCACCTGGTAGTGCAGCTGCTGCGGGCGGATGGCGCGCAGCTTGCCCTGTGCCACCCAGCTGGCGGCAAAGTGGTCCGGCAGGTAGCCGATGTAGCGCCCGGTCAGGATCAGGAAGGCAATGCCTTCGCGGTCGCTGGCGGTAGCGCTGCCGTCCAGCAGCTGCTGGCATTGCTGCGCCTCCGGCGGCAGGCGAAAGCCCGGTATCACAGCCGGTGCGGCGGCGATGTCGGCATCGCTGATATCGGCATCGGCGCGCCAGAACAGCGGGTGGCCCTGGCTGCAGTACAGCAGCGAGTCTTCCTCGTACAGCGGGATGTAATCCAGCCCGGCCAGCGGGCTGACCAGCGGCACCACGCCGACGTGCAGCTGGCCGTCCAGCACCCGCAGCTCGATGTCGCTGGGCGTCATCATGCCGATATTGATGCGCACCCCCGGCCCCTGCTCGCTCAGCGCGCGCAGCGCCTGGGTGATGCGCATGCGTGACTGCGTCACCAGGCTGTTGACGATGCCGATGTTCAGCTCGCCGCGCAGTTGCTGGTGCAGCTGGTTGACCTGGCTGCGAAAGCCTTCGATGGCGGCCAGCAGGCTCTGGCTGGCGTGCAGCACCTCGCGCCCCTCGTCGGTGAGCGCAAAACCGGCGCGGCCGCGCTGGCACAAACGGATACCGAGGCGCTTCTCCAGATCGCCCATGTGCAGGCTGATCGCCGAGCGGCTGATGCCAAGCACGCTCTCCGCCGCCGAGAAGCCACCACACTCGGCCACGGTCTTGAACAGGCGCAGCAGGCGGATATCGAAATCGCTGACCTGGCCCAGGGATGCCTTCTTGCTCATGTTTAACAAATACTCAACTTAACGTGAGAAAGATGTGATTTAACTCACCTACAGTTCTATTGCAAGCTAACGCCATCAACACAGCGCTCACAGGGGCCACGTCATGAACAACTGCAACGACCAATTTGCCGTCAGCGATCTGAATCTCGATGCCCAATGGATGCCGTTTTCGGCCAACCGCGCGTTCAAGCGTGACCCGCGCATCATCGTGGGCGCCGACGGCAACTACTTCATCGACGACAAGGGTCGCCGCATCTTCGACAGCCTGTCCGGCCTGTGGACCTGCGGCGCCGGCCACAACCGTCCGGAGATCCAGGAGGCGGTGGCACGCCAGCTGGGTACCCTGGACTACGCGCCGGGCTTCCAGTATGGCCACCCGCTGGCCTTCCGCCTTGCCGACAAGATCGCCGGCCTGATGCCGGATGGTCTGAATCACGTGCTGTTCACCGGCTCCGGCTCCGAATGTGCCGATACCGCGGTGAAGATGGCCAAGGCCTACTGGCGCCTGAAGGGCCAGCCGAGCAAGACCCGCTTCATCGGCCGCGCCCGTGGCTACCACGGCGTGAACATCGCCGGCACCGCGCTGGGCGGCATCGGCGGCAACCGCAAGATGTACGGCCAGCTGATGGACGCCGACCACCTGCCGCACACCCTGCAGCCGGGCCTGGCCTTCACCAAGGGCATGGCCGAGACCGGCGGCGTGGAGCTGGCCAACGAGCTGCTGAAGCTGATCGAGCTACACGACGCCTCCAACATCGCCGCGGTGATCGTGGAGCCGATGTCCGGTTCCGCCGGCGTGATCGTGCCGCCGCAGGGCTATCTGCAGCGCCTGCGCGAAATCTGCAGCCAGCACGGCATCCTGCTGATTTTCGACGAAGTGATCACCGCCTTTGGCCGCATGGGCAAGTGGACCGGCGCCGACTACTTCGGCGTCACCCCGGACATCATGAATACCGCCAAGCAGGTGACCAACGGCGCGATTCCGCTGGGCGCGGTGATCGCCTCCAGCGAGATCTACAACACCTTCATGCAGCAGGGCACGCCCGAGCACATGATCGAGTTCACCCACGGCTACACTTACTCCGGCCATCCGGTGGCCTGCGCCGCCGGCCTCGCCACGCTGGAGCTGCTGCAGCGCGATCAGCTGATCGAGCAATCCGCCGCACTGGCACCGGTGTTCGAGGAAAAGCTGCATGCCCTGCGCGGCAGCAAGCACGTGGTGGACATCCGCAACTGCGGCCTGGCCGGCGCCATCCAGCTGGCCGCCCGCGACGGCGACGCCGCCATCCGCCCGTACGAGGCCGGCATCAAGCTGTGGCAGGCCGGCTTCTACGTGCGCTTCGGTGGCGACACGCTGCAGTTCGGACCGACCTTCAATACCACTGCGCAGCAGCTGGACACCCTGTTCAACGCCGTCGGCGACGTCCTGAACCAGACCGCCTGATCGCCAACCGATTTCCCGCATACCGGAGAGTAAAGACATGACTACCGTCGCCCATCTGATCAATGGTGAGCTCGTCACCAACGTTGGCCGCACCGCCCCGGTGTTCAACCCGTCCATCGGCGAAGCCGTGCGCCAAGTGGCGCTGGCCGACCAGGCCACCATCCAGTCCGCCATCGACGCGGCCAAGGCGGCGTTCCCGGCCTGGCGCAACACCCCGCCGGCCAAGCGCGCGCAGGTGATGTTCCGCTTCAAGCAACTGCTGGAAGCCAACCGTGACAAGATCGCCGCCATGATCAGCGAAGAGCACGGCAAGACCATCGAAGACGCGGTCGGCGAGCTGCAGCGCGGCATCGAGAACGTGGAATACGCCTGCGGCGCGCCGGAGCTGCTGAAGGGCGAATACAACCGCAACGTCGGCCCGAATATCGACAGCTGGTCCGACCACCAGCCGCTGGGCGTGGTGGCCGGCATCACCCCGTTCAACTTCCCGGCCATGGTGCCGTTGTGGATGTATCCGCTGGCCATCGTGTGCGGCAACTGCTTCATCCTGAAGCCGTCCGAGCGCGATCCCAGCTCCACCCTGTTCATTGCCCAGTTGCTGCACGAAGCCGGTCTGCCCAAGGGCGTGATCAACGTGGTGCACGGCGACAAGGCCGCTGTCGACGCGCTGATCGAGGCGCCGGAAGTGAAGGCGCTGAGCTTTGTCGGCTCCACGCCGATCGCCGAGTACATCTATGCCGAAGGCACCCGCCGCGGCAAGCGGGTGCAGGCACTGGGCGGCGCCAAGAACCACGCCGTGGTGCTGCCGGATGCCGACCTCGACAACACCGTCAACGCCCTGATGGGCGCGGCGTATGGTTCCTGCGGCGAGCGCTGCATGGCGATCTCGGTAGTAGTCGCCGTCGGCGACCAGGTGGCCGACAAACTGGTGGAAAAACTGGTACCGAAGATCGCGGCGCTGAAGATTGGCGCCGGCACCTCCTGCGGCCTGGACATGGGCCCGCTGGTCACCGGCGCGGCACGCGACAAGGTGAAGGGCTATATCGACAGCGGCGTGGCGCAGGGCGCCGAGCTGGTGGTCGACGGCCGCCAGCTGTCGGTGCCCGGCTGCGAAGCCGGCTTCTTTGTCGGCGGCACGCTGTTCGACAAGGTCACCCCGGAGATGAGCATCTACCGCGAGGAAATCTTCGGGCCGGTGCTGTGCATCGTGCGCGTCGGCAGCCTGGAGGCCGCGATGCAGTTGATCAACGACCACGAATACGGCAACGGCACCTGCCTGTTCACCCGCGATGGTGAAGCGGCACGTTTGTTCTGCGACGAAATCGAGGTCGGCATGGTCGGCGTCAACGTGCCGCTGCCGGTGCCGGTGGCCTACCACAGCTTTGGCGGCTGGAAGCGTTCGCTGTTCGGCGATCTGCATGCCTACGGCCCGGATGGCGTGCGTTTCTACACCAAGCGCAAGACCATCACCCAACGTTGGCCGCAGCGCACCAGCCACGAGGCGTCACAATTCGCCTTCCCTAGCCTGTAACACGGGCCACGGCAGCCACCGCCCAGTGGCTGCCGGCAGCCGGCCATGCCCCTCCCCTCCACGCCAGGCCAGGCCGGCTGGCACACCATGCAACGCGGGCGCTGCACACGCAGCGCCCGCGTTGTCACGTTCGCCCGCGTGTGATCAAGGCCGTGCTCACCGCCTGGGCGCATCGCCACACAACCGATCGAGTCTGCAAGATCTTCCCGTCACGAACCGACATCGTCCATTTTTGGCAGATATTCCCGAGCCGCAGCAGGGTTTGCTTTGCCTATCGCCGTCCGGGACAGGTCACTTCAATTACCCGCTTGGCGGTCTGCTTGAGCACGTTCCCGAACCTGCACCCAACACAGGAAAAAGCAACCCAGCGGACCAAAACCCCCGGCAAAGAACCCGGGCACCAAGCCCCCTCCCACTACGGGCGGATAACCACGACTCACAATGACTTTTCGAAGTGCGCCACCAGCTGTTTCAACGCCTTGGTGGTTCCCATCAGCTCACCCGCAGCATGAGCAGTCTGAGCCACGTTATGGGCGTTATTTTCGGTGATGGCACTGACCTTTTCCATATTGTGGGCAACCTCGGTCGAGGCGCGCGACTGTTGTACCAGCATGGACGCCACATCCTGCGCACTGTTGGCCACGCCCAGACTCGCCTGATCAATCTGTACCAGGCTGGACGAGGTCGCGCCGATCAGCTCGCTGGCTTGTCTTGTCACCTGGCTGGCGTGGTCAATGGAGGACAAGGCGGCATCGGTGTGCTGTCGAACCTGTCCGATCGAGTCGCCGATCTCACGGGTACTGTGGCTGGTACGCTCGGCCAGTTTGCGCACCTCGTCGGCGACGACGGCAAAACCGCGACCGTGCTCGCCAGCACGAGCCGCCTCAATGGCCGCGTTGAGCGCCAGCAGGTTGGTCTGATCGGCCACATCCCCGATCAGTTGGCTTATTGAGCCGATGCGCGTCACCGCGCCGTTCAATTGCTCCAGGGTAGCGCGCACCTCACCAATGGCAGCGAGCATGCTGTCGGTGCTTTGCAAGGTATGCTGCATGTGGGCACTGCCCTGCTGCACCAGCTGGCGGGCGGTGCTGGCATGATCCGAGCCGGTACGGGTGGTATCGGCAATTTCGCTGACCGAGACGGTCAGTTGCTCCAGTGCGGCGGCGATGTGAGCGATGTCGTTGCTTTCATCCGATGCCCGCTCCTGCAGGGTGGCGGCCTGGCGGCCGATATTGTCAGCCTCCTGACCGATACTGGCACTGGCGGACACCACGTCGGCAAGGATGGCTCGCAGATTGATGCGGGTTGTTTCCAGTCGCTGCCGTAAGTCGGCACATTCACGTGGCCCCTGGACCGCCACCATCTCCTTGAAATTACCCTCACCAAAGCGAAGCAGCGCCGCATTCGCGGCAAGCAGTGTGGCCCGCACTCGTTGTTGCAGCGCGAGTGTGGCAAGGCAGCCAAGCAGGAATGCCAGCAGGAGCGCACCTTGCTGCCAGCCGTTCGGCAACAGCAGGATACTGATGCCGCCAGCCAACAGGGTGACGCTGAAGATCACCAGCTGCAGCATCAGCCAGGATGGGGTCGTCGTTTGCACTGTAGATGGAAAGCTGGCCTGCCCGGCGTTGATGGCGCGATACAGCAGCTCGGCTTCCCTGACCTTGTCACGGGAGGGGGTAGAACGCACCGACATGTAGCCGATGTGTTGGCCGTTTTCACTCAAGGGAGTCACGTAGGCCTCCACCCAGTAAAACGCGCCATTCTTGGCGCGGTTTTTTACCAGTCCTTGCCAAGGTTGGCCGCGCTTGATGGTGTTCCAGAGATCCAGAAACGCCACCGCCGGCATATCCGGATGGCGTACGACATTGTGCGGCTGACCGATCAACTCCGCCTCAGTAAAGCCACTGATTTCGACAAAGGCCGGGTTGGCATAGCAAATCCGGCCTTTAAGGTCAGTCTTGGTGACAATGGGACTACGCGGATCAAGAAACAACTCCTGCTCGGTGACGGGAAGATTCTGGCGCATGGCTACCCCTTCAAGCGTGGCTAACGGGACTGATCGCGCCGTCGTGTTGAAGTCAGCGCCTGATCTACGTTGTATGACACTCGGCTTCACTATTCCAGAAGGTTTTTATGTGGATGTGGTTTTTTCTGTTGAAAGATGTCCAGTAGGATTCTGAGGCTGGCTCAGCCTTCTGCCCCTAGCCTTTGAAGGCATATCTAGCACGGGGCATGACCGGCGAAAGGGCAGCAGCGGCTTGCATCGCCTCAGATTTCACATGACAACAGGGAACACAGACAAAAGCTTGCCACGGTAGCGCACTTAAGGGACGCCAACCGGGCTGGGCAAGGACGAAGCAAGATGTGGCGGTGACAAGCTGTACCCCAAGGTCAAAATGCGCCTCAGGTTGTCACAGCCCGCGTCTAGGATTTGGCACGCAAATGCCACAACAGCAGTTTGTGATACTCAGAGATGCCTGAAAAAACAAAAAACCCCTGATTCAATTTTTCAATTGAATCAGGGGTTTATATGTGGTTGCGGGAGCAGGATTTGAACCTACGACCTTCGGGTTATGAGCCCGACGAGCTACCAGACTGCTCCATCCCGCGACTGAATACTGCAAGTATAGATTGTGCTATGAAAAACAAGTGGCGAACTGCCATTTATATTTCTCAACGCAAAACAGTTTAGTCGTCAAACTGTTTTATGAATTCTGGTTGCGGGAGCAGGATTTGAACCTACGACCTTCGGGTTATGAGCCCGACGAGCTACCAGACTGCTCCATCCCGCGACTGAGAAAGAGATAGTACCGCGTATATTGCGGTGCGTCAAGCAAAAAGACAAAAGCCCTGCAAGGCAGGGCTTTAATTGTGGCACCACGCAATGTCAGGCGGCGGTCTGTACGTAGGCGTTGCCCGGGTAGACGACACTTTCCAGACCGGCGGAAGTGCGCATCGTCACTTCGTAGCGTCGGCCCAGCGGCTTGACATTGATCACTTCAAAACGGATTTCTTCACCGCTGTCGGTTGTTTCCAGGATGCTATGGCCTGGCTCAAGTTGGTTGATTCTCATGATTTTTCCTTTTTGTCATTCTTTTTCTGACGATTATCCGGCTTACTGAAACAACATAAGCTCACGCTACGATAACGTGTTTATGTTGCTATTGACTATAGGTAGTTTCACGGAGTTCCCGTAGCACTGATCGCAGCTTAAGCAGCAATTATGAAAATCTGATGAATCGCCGCCATGAAAAATGCCCCGTCGGCGACGGGGCATTGGCAGCACTGGCAAACAGGCAAGGCGATCAGCCGATGCGCATACCCGGTTCGGCGCCGTCGTCGGCATCCAGCAGGAACAGGCCGGAGTTGTCCTCCGGGCCGGAGGCGCACACGATCATGCCCTGCGACACGCCGAAGCGCATCTTGCGTTCGGCCAGGTTGGCGACCACGATCACCTTGCGGCCAACCAGCGCTTCCGGCTGCTGATAGGCGCTGCGGATGCCGGAGAAGATGTTGCGCTGCTCGAAGCCGAGGTCGACGGTGAACTGCAGCAGCTTGTCGGAACCGTCGACAAAGTTGCAGGCCAGCACCTTGCCGATGCGCAGGTCCAGCTTGGCGAAGTCGTCGATCTTGATGGTGTCGGCCAATGGCTCGTAGTTGGCCGCGGCGGCCGGTGCTTGTGTTTCCATGCTTTGCTTGTTCGCCTCGATGAGTTTTTCCACCAGCAACGGATCGATGCGCTGCATCAGGTGCTGGTACGGCTTGATGGTGTGGCCCAGCAGCAGCTGGTCGGCGTCCGCCCACTGCAGCGGCGCCACGTCGAGGAAGGCTTCCACGCCCTCGGCCAGCTTCGGCAGCACCGGCTTCAGGTAGATGGTCAGCAGGCGGAAGGCGTTGATCAGCACGCTGCACACTTCGTGCAGGCGCGCGTCCTGCCCTTCCTGCTTGGCCAGTTCCCACGGCTTGTTGGCGTCGACGTAGCCGTTGACGATGTCGGCAATCGCCATCACCTCGCGCAGCGCCTTGGCGTACTCGCGGGCCTCATAGGCGGCGGCGATGTTCTCCGCTTCACCGGCGATGTTGCCGAGCAGACGGGTTTCGTCCTCAAGCTTGGCCGCCAGCTGGCCACCGAAGCGCTTGCTGATGAAGCCGGCGGCGCGGCTGGCGATGTTGACGAACTTGCCGACCACGTCCGAGTTGACACGCGCGACGAAGTCATTGAGGTTGAGGTCGATGTCCTCGATGCGGCCGTTGAGCTTGCCGGCGATGTAGTAGCGCATCCATTCCGGATTGAGGCCGCAGTCGAGATAGGACTTGGCGGTGATGAAGGTGCCGCGCGATTTCGACATCTTGTGGCCGTCCACGGTCAGGAAGCCGTGCGCGAACACGCCGCTCGGCGCACGGTAGCCGGCGAATTTCAGCATCGCCGGCCAGAACAGCGCGTGGAAGTAGAGGATGTCCTTGCCGATGAAGTGGTACATCTCGGTCTTGCTGTCCGGCTTGAACCACGCGTCGAAATCGATGCCGGTGCGATCGCACAGGTTCTTGAAGCTGGCCATGTAGCCGATCGGCGCGTCCAGCCACACGTAGAAGTACTTGCCCGGCGCGCCGGGAATCTCGAAGCCGAAGTACGGCGCATCGCGGCTGATGTCCCAGTCCTGCAGCCCGCCTTCGATCCACTCGTTCATCTTGTTCAGCGACTCGGCCTGCAGGTGGACCTGGCTGACGCCGTCACCGCGCAGGCTGCTGCCGCCGGTCCAGTCCTTGAGGAAGTCGGTGCACTCGCCGAGGCGGAAGAAGTAGTGCTCGGACGTCTTCAGCACCGGTTTGGCGCCGGATACCGCCGAGTACGGGTTCTTCAGTTCGGTCGGGCTGTAGGTGGCGCCGCACTTCTCGCAGTTGTCGCCGTACTGGTCGGCCGCGCCGCACTTCGGGCATTCGCCTTTCACGAAGCGGTCCGGCAGGAACATGTTCTTTTCCGGATCAAACAGCTGCTCGATGGTGCGGCTGGCGATCTTGTCGTTGGCCTTCAGCGCGAGGTACACCTGCTCGGAGAACGCCTTGTTTTCCGGGCTGTTGGTGCTGTAGTAGTTGTCGTAGCCGATGTGGAAGCCGCTGAAATCGGCCAGATGCTCGGTGTTGACGCGCTCGATCAGCTGCTCCGGGGTGATGCCCTGCTTTTCCGCGGCCAGCATGATCGGGGTGCCGTGGGTGTCGTCGGCACAGACGTAGTAGCACTCGTGGCCACGCATCTTCTGGAAGCGCACCCAGACATCGGTCTGGATGTGTTCAACCATATGACCCAAGTGGATGGCGCCGTTAGCGTACGGCAGTGCGCTGGTAACCAGAATCTGGCGTTTAGTCATGAAATGCATCCCGATAAGCAATACGAAACCGTCGATTATAACGACAAAGGTTGGCCGCAACAGCGTTGCGGCCAACCTTTATAAACAGTGCGCCCGAAACATCAGGCTGCCTGCGCCACCGGCGCCGCGCGCAGCTTCATCGCGTGGCGGACGCGCGGCCGCGCCACCAGCACGAACAGCAGCGAGGTCAGCAACGACATCAGCGCGAAGCCGATCATGCCGCCGGCGATATAGGCGTGGCGGAACAGCTCGATGCCAAGCGCGTAACCGGCCATCGACAGCATGCTCATCGCCGCCGACACCGTGCCCTTGCTCACCGTGCTGGCCATCAGCGCGAAGCGGTACAGCACCGCGAACGACAGCCCCTCGCCGAACGCCATCAGGCTCATGCCGGCCACCATATAGATGTGCGGCACGCTGCTGAACTGGATACCGCCCAGCATCAGTGCCAGGCCGCCGACAATCGGCCACATGCCCAGCAGCACCGAGCGCCCCAGCGCCAGGCGCTCGGTGAGCAGCACCAGCGCGAAATTGCCGGCGATCAGGCCGCCAAACACCGGCAGCTGCCACAGGCCGTATTCGACGGTGCTCATGCCGAGGTCTTCCACCAGCAGCACCGGCGACAGCGCGATCCAGCCCATCAGCGGCATCGCCAGCAGCGGGATGCACAGCAGCGACAGCACGAAGCGGCGGTCGGCGAGCAGCGCCAGGTAATCCGCGCCCATGCGGCGCAACGGCGCGCGCGTGCGGCCAACGTTGACCGTTTCCGGCATCTTCCACCACAGCCCGACCAGCGCCAGCAGCGACACACCGGCGATGAACAGGAAGCAGCTGCGCCACGGCGCGAACTCGATCAACGCGGCGCCGGCCAGCGGGCCGACCATCGGCGCGATCAGCGCCACGTTGGCCATCAGCGCGGTGACCTTGACCGCGGTCTTCTCCTCGAACGCCTCCTGCACCGCGGCGTAGCCGACGGCATTGATGAAGCACAGCCCGACGCCCTGCAGCACGCGCAGCGCCATGAACGCCTCGATCGAGCTCACCAGATAGGTGGCGAGGCAGGCAACGATGAAATAGACCACCCCGCCCAGCAGCACCGGCCGGCGACCGATGCGGTCGGACAGCGGCCCGGTCAGCCACGGCATCAGCGCGCCGCCGAGCAGGAAGGCGGTCATTGCCATCGGCACCCACTCGATGCCGACGCCGAACTCCTGCACCACGCGCAGCATCGCCGGCTGCGCCATGTCGTTGGCGATGTAGACCGCAAATTCAAACAGCACCAGCGCCAGCGGGAACAGCATCCGCGCTGGGGTCAAACGGGAAATCTTGGTAAATTCAGACAAAACGTAACCTCGGGAAAACCACAGCGGAGCAGTCTGCCACCCCGTGCCGGTTCAGAAAAAAGGCGTCGATTCTACGCCGAATCAGGCACTTGCACCAGCAAATCCGTCCACACCATCACCATGACAAAAAAGTAAGCGCCACACTGCGGCCAAGGTTGGCCGCAGCCACACCGACAGCGGCATGCACGACGCCGGCGCAGCGCTTATCATGGCGGCTGCGGCCAAAACGGCGGGCAAGCCTGTTCGCCCGCGGCAAACCCGATTAAAATAGTCGGCTATTCATCCCGCTCAAGATCACCCATCATGCTTTCCCGACTCGGCAAACTGTTTGGCGTCCATGGCGACGCCGCTTCCCGGACTACTGACATGGCCCTGACCGACACCGACATTCTCGATGCCATCGCCGACCTGATCGACGAAGACACTCACAAGCCCTACCGCAAAGGCGTCAGCGTGCAGCAAAACGATGCCGCCCACCTCAACGTGCGCGTGGCCCTGCCCTACCCGGCTAAAAGCCGCTTCGCCGCCATCGCCGAGCTGTTCCGCGAACGGCTGGCGCCGCTGGCCGGCGAGCGCAAGCTGAGCATCGACGTGGTCAGCGAGATCACCAGCCACTCGGTACAGCGCGGCGTGCCGCTGCTGCCGGGGGTGAAGAACATCATCGCGGTGTCGTCCGGCAAGGGCGGCGTCGGCAAGTCCACCACCGCGGCCAACCTGGCGCTGGCGCTGGCGGCGGAAGGCGCGTCGGTCGGCATTCTGGATGCCGACATCTACGGCCCGTCGCAGCCGCTGATGATGGGCCTGCAGGGCCAGAAGCCGGAGGTGATCGAGGGCAAGCTGGTGCCGCTGCCGGCGCACGGCGTGCAGACGATGTCGATCGGCTACCTGGTCGACGAGGACCAGGCGATGGTGTGGCGCGGCCCGATGGTGAGCCAGGCGCTGCAGCAGCTGCTGAACGACACGCTGTGGAACGAGCTGGACTACCTGGTGATCGACATGCCACCGGGCACCGGCGACATCCAGCTGACACTGTCGCAGAAGGTGCCGGTCACCGGCGCCATCATCGTCACCACGCCGCAGGATATCGCGCTCTTGGACGCGAAGAAGGGGCTGAAGATGTTCGAGAAGGTCGGCGTGCCCATCCTCGGCATCGTCGAGAACATGGCGATGCACGTGTGCAGCAACTGCGGTCACGAAGAACACATCTTCGGCCACGGTGGCGCCGACAAGATGAGCGCGCAGTACGGCGTCGACGTGCTCGGCTCGCTGCCGCTGGATCTGGGCATTCGCCTGGCCACCGACGACGGCTGCCCGACGGTCGCCGCCGCACCGGACAGCGCACTGGCGGCCCGCTACCAGCAGATCGCGCGCAAGGTGGCGGTCAAGGTCGGCGACAAGGCACGCGACTTCTCTGGTAAATTCCCGAAAATCGTCATCCAGAACAGTTAATCCCTCATGATCGGCATGTTTGATTCCGGCCTAGGCGGCCTTTCGGTGTGGCGCGAGCTCACCGCCCAGCTTCCCGACGAACCGGTAATCTACCTGGCCGATCAGGGCTACTGTCCTTACGGCGGGCGCAGCGACGACGAGCTGATCGCCCGCGCCGAGCTAATCGCCGACTACCTGCTGGCACAGGGCGCCACCCTGCTGCTGATCGCCTGCAACACCGCCACCAGCGCCGCGGCGCGCCACCTGCGCCAGCGCCACCCGGCGCTACCGATTGTCGGCATGGAGCCGGCGATCAAGCCGGCGGCGCTGTCGACGCAGAGCGGCAAGATTGGCGTGCTGGCAACGCAGGCTACGCTGCGCGGCGAGAAATTCCGCCAGCTGGCGGCGCAGCTGCACGATCACGCCGAGATCTACAGCCAGGCCGGCACCGGCTTTGTCGAGCTGGTGGAAAGCGGCGAGCTGGGCAGCGACAACGCCCGGCGCACCGTCGCCGCGGCACTGGCGCCGCTGCTGGCGCACAACGTCGACCACGTGGTGCTCGGCTGCACCCACTACCCGTTCCTGGCACCTCTGATCCGTGAGCAGCTGCCGCCGCACATCGACATCATCGACCCCACCGACGCCGTGGTGCGCCAGACGCTGCGCCTGCTGCAGCAGCACCACTGCCGCAGCGGCCCGCAAATGCCGCCGCACTATCGCTTCGTCACCACCGGCGACGATCACAGCATGCAGCAATTCCTGCGGCAGATCCTGCAGCGCGACGACCGCGTCGAGGCACTGCAGCCGGCCTGAGAGCCAGTGCACGATCGCGCGCGCTCACGCGAGACAAGGCGAAATGGCTGAGGAAGCGGCGTTTATCCAGATATAAACAAGCATGCCGAAGCCGCCGCCAACACCGCATCACCCCATCGAGATCAAGTCGCAGCAGCGCGTGAACAGGTTCTGAGGCTGCGGCCAACGTTGGCCGCAGCGCAGCACGCACCAATAGCGCACATCAATCCGCACCAAATCAAGGCAACCACCCTCCTCCGCCCCAGTGCTCAGCGCAAGGCATCGTCATGACGCCTTGATGCACAAGGCTGGCGCCCGCTGGCACCATTTTTGCAAGAAAGCGCCCCAATCACAGGCATTCGTATCCGCAGCCCGCCGTGCTGCACCACGGATACGCACCATTGGAGCGCAAGCATGACGCAAACAAGTGCAAACGACGTACTGTTCTTACTGATCGGGGCCATTCTGGTGCTGGCGATGCACGCCGGCTTCGCCTTTCTGGAGCTGGGCACCGTGCGCAAGAAAAACCAGGTCAACGCGCTGGTCAAGATCCTCACCGACTTCGCCATCTCGGCGCTGGCCTACTTCTTTGTCGGTTACGGCGTCGCCTACGGCGTGCACTTCTTCAGCGACGTCAGCCACATCAGCCAGGCCAACGGCTACGAGCTGGTGAAGTTCTTCTTCCTGCTGACCTTTGCCGCCGCCATTCCCGCCATCGTCTCCGGCGGTATCGCCGAGCGCGCGCGCCTGCACCCGCAGTCGGCGGCTACCTTCCTGCTGGTCGGACTGGTGTATCCGTTTTTCGAGGGCATCGTGTGGAACGGCCACTTCGGCATCCAGGACTGGCTTGCGGCCAACTTCGGCGCCCCCTTCCACGACTTTGCCGGCTCGGTGGTGGTACACGCCGTCGGCGGCTGGATCGGCTTGGCGGCGGTGCTGCTGCTCGGCGCCCGCCGTGGCCGCTACACCAAGGAAGGCCGCGTCAGCGCCCACCCGCCGTCGTCCATCCCCTTCCTGGCACTGGGCGCCTGGATCCTGATCGTCGGCTGGTTCGGCTTCAACGTGATGAGCGCACAGAAAGTCGGCGGCATCTCCGGGCTGGTGGCGGTCAACTCGCTGATGGCGATGGTCGGCGGCACGCTGACCGCGATGTGGGCAGGCCGCGACGACCCCGGCTTCATCCATAACGGCCCGCTGGCCGGACTGGTGGCGGTGTGCGCCGGCTCCGACGTGATGCACCCGCTGGGCGCACTGGTCACCGGCGGCGTCGCCGGCGCCATGTTCGTGTACCTGTTCACCCTCACGCAAAACCGCTGGAAGATCGACGACGTGCTCGGCGTATGGCCACTGCACGGCCTGTGCGGCGCCTGGGGCGGCATCGCCGCCGGCCTGTTCGGTCACACCCTGCTCGGCGGTGCCGGCGGCGTCAGCCTGGCCTCGCAGCTGATCGGCACCGCGGCCGGCGTCGGCATCGGTTTTGGCGGCGGCTATCTGGTGTACGGCGTGCTGAAGAAAGTGGTCGGCATCCGCTTAAGCGACGAGGAAGAATTCAACGGCGCCGACCTGTCCATCCACAACATCACCGCCACCCCGGAGCGGGAGAGCAACTGGTAGGCGATCCGGAAAGATCGGGACTGCCGGGACGGCTTGCCATCCGGGCAGTCGGACTCGACGCAAAGAGAGGCTCCGAAAGGGAGCCTCTTTTCGTGGCCAGTCCGTGCGGGCATGGCCGAGCGGCAGCAGAGGGTCACCCCGGCCGGTCTAGGCCAGGTCGATGTCCGTAATCGGCAACTTGTTCGTCACCTTCATTTCCCGCAACGAGATATTGCTACGGATGCTCAACACGCCCGGCAATTTTCTCAGCACTTTCTCGACAAAACGGCTGTAATCATCAAGATCCCTGGCGACGACCTGCAACAGAAAGTCGGCCTCGCCGGTCGTGTTGTGGCAGGCGAGCACATTAGGGCTGGCCTGGATGATCCTCTCGAATGCGGCCGTGACCTCCTCGCTGTGCTGCGTACAAACGATCTGCACAAAAGCCATCACGCCGATCCCGAGCTTGCGCCGATTCAGTGTCGCCTTATAGCCTTCGATCACACCCATCTCTTCCAGCCGCTTCTGGCGCCGCCAGCAGGAGGCTTCGCTCAGGGCCAGCTGCTCGGCAAGCCTGGCATTGGACAACCTGCCATCCTGTTGCAGCCGGTCGGCAATGGCAATGTCCACTTTGTCTAGTGCGGCCATGGCGAAACAACCTTTCAATCCGTTTTTACTGGCGAAATACTATTTCATATTCGCCGTTATTCCCATCGAAAACAGAAAGGTAAATTCACGGCAATACTTCACAATGAAGGAACACTTCAACACAGGAGCCGCTCATGAAAGCCGTTGTCTACGAATCGTTTTCCGCCCCGCCGCAACTGACGACCGTCCCCGACCCGACGCCTGAATCCGGCGGTGTGGTCATCAAGGTCATGGCGACCGGTGTTTGCCGCAGCGACTGGCATGGCTGGGTCGGTCATGATCCGGACATTCAGCTTCCCCATGTTCCGGGGCACGAGTTCTCCGGCATCGTGGAGGCGGTCGGCAAGCAGGTGACGAAGTGGCGGGTGGGCGACCGGGTGACGGTTCCGTTTGTGGCCGGATGTGGTCATTGCCCCGAGTGCCACTCCGGCAATCACCAGGTCTGCGACCATCAGTTCCAGCCTGGCTTCACCCACTGGGGATCATTTGCCGAGTACGTGTCGATTCAGCAGGCGGACATCAATCTGGTGTCCTTGCCGGAAACGCTGGATTTCACCACCGCGGCCAGCCTGGGCTGCCGCTTTGTCACCTCGTTCCGCGCGGTAGTGGACCAGGGCAAGACCTCGGCCGGCCAGTGGGTGGCGGTTCACGGCTGCGGCGGCGTCGGCCTGTCCGCCATCATGATCGCCAATGCCATTGGCGCGAATGTGATCGCCATCGATATTTCGGAAGAAAAGCTCGATCTCGCCCGTGCGCTCGGTGCGGTGGCCACCGTCAACGCCGCCAAAGTGCCCAACGTGGTCGAAGCCGTGCTGGAAATCACCCGCGGCGGCGCACACGTGTCGCTGGACGCACTCGGGCACCCTGTCACCTGCTTCAATTCGGTCAGCAACTTGCGCAAACGCGGCAAGCATGTGCAGGTCGGCCTGATGCTGGGCGAGCACAGCACCCCGGCCATTCTGATGAGCAAGGTCATCGCGCATGAGCTTGAAATCCTGGGCAGCCACGGCATGCAGGCGCACCGCTATGACGCGATGTTCGCGATGATGAAGTCGGGCAAGCTGGCGCCGGAAAAGCTCATCGGCAGGACGATCAACCTTGAACAGGCTATCGATGTGCTGATGAATATGGACAAATTCGAAGTGGCCGGCGTCACCGTCGTCACCGAGTTCTGAGCCGGGGGCGAGGCGGCAACGCGAAGGGGGCTCGTGACTGCGTTTTGAATCGCCCTGGTTTGCCAGAAACCGCAATGGCTGCTTTCCACCGTGAAAGCAGCCATTGTTCATGATGGAGCTGCGCGACGGCCCGGGCCGCTGACCTGCCGATGCCCCCCATGACAAGCGGGCGCTCTGCCCAAACGGCCATCCAGTCTCCACGCCCGGTGTGGCCGATTGTCGCCAGCAAGCCGACATTCGATGACAAACAACGATGTCTCCACGGAACTGGGGCAACTGCAAGCGGATATCCGGTGCATATCGGACGCGAGTGAGGTGACTCGCCCGCCAGTTGACACGCCCCCGCCGAACTGCGACCCTTTCCGCCTCAATTTATTAGCCATTGCCCGCCATGAAAATCACCCAAAACACCGCCGTCACCCTGCGCATGAAAGTTACAGACAGCCAGGGTCTGGTTTACGACGATGGCAAGAATCCCGTCTCCTACCTGCACGGTGATTACGACAACCTCTTTCCTAAACTGGAAGCCGCACTGGAAGGTCAGGAAGCAGGCTTTCAAACCACGCTGGAGCTCGCTACTGAAGACACCTTCGGCGAACGCGACGAAGCCCTGGTCACCACCATGCCCAAGGCCGACTTCCCGCCCGGTGTCAAGGTCGGCGGTCAGATCCAGCGCATCGGCCCGGATGGCGAGCCGCGCTACTACTTCGTCACCAAGATCAAAGGCCCCACCGTATTGCTGGACGGCAACCACCCACTGTGCGGTAAGACCCTGCGCTTCGCCATCACGGTAGTGGACGTGCGTGAGGCAAGCGCCGAGGAAATTGCCCATCAGCATGTACATGGCGAGCACGGGCATCAGCACTGACACCACCCCGCTCCTCACAAACAAGGCCCTCCCTCCGTCGGGAGGGCTTTGTTTTGCCTGGACCTCACCTGCCTATTTGGCGTTGCTGATCGGCACCCGATCCGCTCGCCAGCTACAAGCCCAACGTCGAGATCCCGGCCAGTATTGATCAGTGCTCTGATGGAGTGTTCATGCCTGAGCGAGTCAAAAAGCGGCCGTTCCGCTGGCTGGCCAAGTCGGGCCGAGTGGAGTAGGCCACTTGCCCATTGACTAGCAATAACGCCACGCCAATAGCAGGTGCGATTGGCTGTTCGAAGGTGGCTGCGTCGCTGATGGTGGCCGGGTCAAATACAACGAGATCGGCAAAATGGTCGTTAGCTATCGTGCCGCGTTTGGTCAGCCCAAAGCGTTGTGCCGGCAGGGAGGTCATTTTTCGCACGGCTTCTTCCAGGCTAAACAGCCCGATGTCTCGCGAGTAGTGGCCCAGCACGCGCGGGAAGGTGCCCCATAGTCGCGGATGAGGGTGGCTGTCGTGCGGGATGCCGTCCGACCCGATCATTACTAGTGGGTGTGCCAGGATGCGCTGTACGTCGTCTTCGTTCATATCGAAATACACGGCGCCGGCTGGCGACAGGCGCTCGCAGGCCTCGTGCTGGCTGATCTGCCATTCTGCAGCGATGTCAGCCAGGTCTCGGCCGGCCACCTCCGGGCATGGGGTGGACCAGGTGATAATGATGCGGATGCTTTCGTCGATGGCATCAGCGCGCAGCACGGTCGAGCACGCGGAGTAAGGGTAGGCGTCAACGTGAATTTCTTGGTTGGCCGCTGCCTGTTCGATTACACGCAGCGTGTCTGCGCTCCGACCCCAGTTTTTCCGCCCCGCGCACTTGTGGTGCGAGATGACGACCGGCACTTCGGCCCGGCGCCCGGTTTCGAAGGTTTCCTGCAACGATTCCATGACGAAGTCGTCTTCGTCACGCATGTGGGTGGTGTATATCCCGCCGGCGTGGCTGGCTTCCTTTGCCAGTTCGACGAGTTCGTCCATTTCGGCCGCGTTGGCAGGCTGGTAGTACAAGCCGGAGGACAGGCCCGCGGCACCTTCTGCCAGCGCCTTGCGCAGTATCGAGCGCATTTGCTGTGTTTCTTCTGCGCTTGCTGGGCGATCCAGATCATCCATGACGGCTACGCGCAGGGTGGAATGCCCGACTAGCGCCACAACGTTCACTGCCGGCACGGCCTGGTTGACGGCCTTGATGTAATCGCGCATTGAGTCGAAGACAAAGTCTTGCTTGCTGCCCAGCAGGTTGAGTGGTGGCACCGGGTCGGACGTGCTGAGCTTGAGTGGTGACAAGCTAATGCCGCAGTTGCCAACGACTACCGTGGCGATGCCTTGGCTCACTTTGGGTTGCATTGACGGGTCGATCAGCACAAGGCGGTCGTCGTGTGTGTGGACATCGATAAAGCCGGGGCTAACCACCAGTCCTTCGATATTGATGGTTTGCCTGCCTTTCAGGGTGCCTGGGCTGCGGATGGCGGCGATGCGATTGCCATTGATGGCGACGTCGGCCATGTAGCGCGGTGCACCGGTGCCGTCGATCACGGTGCCGTTGCGCAGCACGATGTCGTAGATAAGTGGAGTGGTCATTGTTGGGGGATGTCAGCTAAGAGTGGGGGTGCAGGCCGGTGTGATGGGAAAACCGGCCGGCCTGTCAGCAAAGGTGGTGATCAGCCGCCAGAAATATCGAAGTCGAAGTACTTCTTCATCAGCTTGTGATAGGTGCCGTTTGCCTTGATTTTGGCCAGAGCCATGTTCAAGTCTTTTTCAAGCGCAGGGCTGTCTTTTCGAATGCCGATGCCCACCCCGGGGCCAAAGATTTTGTCGTCACGCAGCGGCTCGCCGGCTAGTTCGAAATTTTTTCCTTCCGGCCTTCCCAGGAACAGCAGCTTGGCTTGTACGGTAGATTGCACCGCGCCATCCAGGCGTTCGGCTCGCACGTCTGCGTATACCTGGTCTTGAGACTGGTAACCTACCACCTGCACGCCCTTGGGAGCCCAGTAGGTACGAATGAAGGTTTCCTGGGAGGTGCCTTTTTGCACGCCGATGCGCTTGCCGCGCAACGATTCGGCAGTAGGCTGCAGACCGGAGCCTTTGCGTACCATCAGGCTGGCGGTGGACAGGTACAGACGGTTGGAGAAGTTGATCACTTGCTTGCGTTTTTCCGTGATCAACATGCCAGAGAGAATGGCGTCGAATTTTTTGGCCATCAGCCCAGGGATCATGCCGTCGAATCCCTGTTCTACCCAGACGCATTTGGCCTTGAGTTCGGCACACATGGCATTGCCCAGATCGATGTCAAAACCGACGAGCGAGCCATCCGGCATCTTGCTTTCGAACGGTGGGTAGTTGGGCTCGACACCGAAGCGAATGAGCTGTGTCTCGCTGGCATGGCTACCCATGCTTGCCAGGGCACAGAAGGCGAGGGTGATTCCGGTCACGCTTTTTTTCATGTTGACTCCTCTATGTGCATCTTGAGATTGAATGCGATCTGCGATTGGCTGCTGGTATGAATAAAGCCCCGATAACCCGTGGATTACCCGAAGTTTTTCTGTCTGAAGCAGGTGAAAAAAGTATTGCATAGGCGTTACAAGGGGGCGGTGAAACATATCGATGCCCCTATTCATCTGATTCAAATCTGCGTGTGCAAGGCATGGCGAGGCGGATCGCTGGTTGACAGCCGTGGTGCCTGCCGATGTAATCGGCATCCTTGCGACTGGAGTCAGTAAGCGATGAGTCAACTCCCCCCATTGCATGCATTGCGTGTATTCGAGTCGG
>Ga0209172_10002550_pt1 | contig 31497 bp, 35 predicted proteins | sample LarsenN4metaG_FD_184113 | JGI IMG/M metagenome (GOLD analysis project Ga0209172, IMG submission 184113) | Hot spring sediment bacterial and archeal communities from British Columbia, Canada, to study Microbial Dark Matter (Phase II) - Larsen... ... | reverse complement strand
CGTGCGCTCGACATACTCGCCGCCGAGCGCGGCGGCCACGAGCGCGGCCAGCAGCGCGGTCAGCTGCAGGACGGCGGTGAGGCCGTCGCGCACGTACATCGGGCCCACGCCGTCTCCCGCCGCCCCCAGCGCGAGCACCGCCCCCAGCGCGGCGGCCAGCGCGGCGAGCGTGATCCAGCGCGCGGCGCCCACCCGGCCGCGCCGGGCCCCGACCAGCATGAGGGCCATGGCCCCGGCGGCCAGCAGGATCTCGGGCCACAGCAGTCTCAGGTCGAGCGCGGGGACCGTCACCGCGTCGCTCCCGCCGCGGGCATCCGCTCGCCGGCGGCCTGCACCCGCTCGACGATCGCCTGGATGGAGGCTTCGCTGCGCCGCAGCAGCGCATTCGGATACAGCCCGATCCAGACGATGAGGAAGAGCAGCGGCACGAACAGCGCGAGCTCGCGGGGCCCGATCTCCGTGAGGCGCGCGGGTGAGGCCACGGCCACCGGCCCGTGCATGACCCGCTGGTACATCCACAGCAGATAGATCGCCGACAGCACCACGCCGCCCACCGCCCAGGCCGCGTACGCCGGGTTGGCGCGGTAGGCGCCGAGCAGGATGAGGAACTCGCCGACGAACCCGTTCGTGCCGGGCAGGCCCATGGAGGACAGCATGACGATGGTGGTGATGACCGCGAAGCGCGGCATCAACGCGGCCACGCCGCCGTAGTCGTCGAGGCGGCGGGAGTGCGTCCGGTCGTAGAGCACGCCGACGATGAGGAAGAGCCCGCCGGTGCTGATGCCGTGGTTGACCATCTGCAGCAGGCTGCCCTGCAGCCCCTCCGCCGTCAAGACGAACGCCCCCAGCGTGACGAACCCGAGATGGCTCACGCTGCTCATCGCCACCAACCGCTTCAGGTCCGTCTGAGCCCAGGAGACGATCCCGCCGTAGAGGATGCCGATCACCGCCAGGGTGATCATCAGCGGCGCGAACAGACGCGAGGCCTCCGGGAACAGCGGCAGGAGGAAGCGCAGGAAGCCGTACGTCCCCATCTTCAGCAGCACCGCGGCCAGCAGCACGCTGCCCGCCGTGGGAGCCTCGACGTGGGCGTCCGGCAACCACGTGTGCAGCGGCCAGACCGGCACCTTGATGGCAAACGCCAGGGCGAAGGCGCCGAAGAGCCACGCCTGGAGCGGCATGGGCAGATCGAGGGCGCGGAGCGCGACGAGGTCGAAGGTCCGCGCCTCCAGCACCGTCCCGCTGTACACGTACAGGGCGATGATGGCGATGAGCATGAGCGCGCTGCCGGCCATGGTGTAGAGGATGAACTTGACGGCCGCATACGCCCGCCGCGGCCCGCCCCACAGCCCGATGATGAAGTACATCGGGATGAGCACGGCGTCCCAGAACACGTAGAACAGCACGAGGTCGAGGCTGAGGAACGTGCCGAGCAGCGCCGTCTCCAGGACGAGCATGCTCACCGTGAACTCCTTCACCCGCTCGAGCACCGAGCCCCAGGACGAGAGCAATCCCAGCGGCAGCATCACCGCGGTGAGCAGCACCAGCGGCAGCGCGATGCCGTCGATCCCCACGTGGTAGCCGATCCCCGCCCCGCTCACCCACACCCGCTGCTCTTCGAACTGCATCGCGGCGGTGCCGGCGACGAAGCGGGCGGCGACCAGGGCGGCGACGCCCAGCGTCGCGAGCGCAACGCCCAGCCCGGTCCACCGGATGAGCGCCTCGCGCCGCCGGTCGAGGAGCGCGGCGGCGAGCGCCCCGGCCAGCGGGAGGAAGATGAGCAGCGACAGCACGGGCAGCCTCATCGCAGCAGCCAGTAGCCCAGCAGCAGCACGGTGCCGCCGAGGATCACCGCGGCGTACTGGCGGACGTAGCCCGTCTGCAGCCGGCGCAGCGCCCCGCCCGTCCGCCCGGCCAGGGCGGCGACGCCGTTGACGGCGCCGTCGATGATCCGCACCTCCACGACGTCGGCCAGCGCCCGCCCGAACCGCCGGGCCAGGCCGGTGATGACCTCGTCATAGAGCGGCTGCAGGCCCCAGTGGCGCTCGAAGAAGACGCCGATCGCCCCCAGGCGCATCTCGCGCCGCTGCCGGTAGGCGGCGTAGCCCAGCGCGATCCCCAGCAGACCGACCGTCACGGTGAGCAGCGTGAGCCCGAGGGGCGCGCCCGCCTCGTGCACCTCCAGGCCGAAGAACTCCTGCAGCCAGAGAAGCAGCGGCGCCCCCGCGGCCCGGGCGCCGAGGACCCCTCCGAAGACGGACAGCGCCGCCAGGACCCCCATCGGCCGGGCCATCACGGGCGGTGCCTCGTGCGGGTGCGCGTCGCGCGGCCGCTGCGGCGAGGCCGGCGGCGCGAAGGTCAGGACCGCGGCCCGGGTGATGTAGACGGCGGTGACGAACGACGTGGCCAGCCCGGCCGCCCAGACCAGGGCAAGGAGCCCGCCGCGGCCGTGCTCGAAGGCGCGCTCCAGGATGAGCTCCTTGCTGAAGTAGCCCGAGAAGAAGGGGAAGCCCGTCAAGGCCAGCGCGCCGAGCACGAACCCGGTCGCCGTCCAGCGCAGCGGCCTGGCCAGCGCGCCCAGGCGCCGCATGTCGACGACCCCGCCCATGGCGTGCATCACCGAGCCCGCCGCCAGGAAGAGCAGCGCCTTGAAGAACGCATGCGTCGTGAGGTGGAACATCCCCGCCTCGGGGGCGAGCACGCCCATGCCCACGAACATGTAGCCGAGCTGGCTGATGGTGGAGTAGGCCAGCACGCGCTTGAGATCCCACTGGACCAGGGCGATCGTCGCGGCGAACAGGGCGGTCAGCGCGCCGACGGCGGCGATGACGGTGAGCGTGACGGCGGCGCGCTCGAAGAGCGGATACAGCCGGCCGACCATGTAGACCCCCGCGGTCACCATGGTGGCGGCGTGGATGAGGGCCGAGACCGGCGTGGGCCCCTCCATCGCGTCGGGCAGCCAGGTGTACAGCGGCAGCTGGGCCGACTTGCCGGTCGCCCCGGCGAAGAGGAGCAGCGTGATGGCCGCGAGCACGGGCGGCGCGAACGCCTCCGCCGACACCGTCAGGCCGCCGAACTCCAGGGTCCCCGCCCCCACCGCCAGGGCGATCATGCCCAGCAGGAAGGCGGCGTCCCCGATGCGGTTGACCACGAAGGCCTTGCGGCCCGCCGTGGCCGCGGCCGGGCGGGCGAACCAGAAGCCGATGAGCAGGTAGCTGCACAGGCCGACCAGCTCCCACCCGACGAAGAGGGTGAGCAGGGAGCCCCCCAGCACCAGCAGCAGCATCGACGCCATGAAGAGGTTGAGGTAGGCGAAGTAGCGGCTGTAGGCCTCGTCCTCGCCCATGTAGCCGATGGAGTATACGTGGATGAGGAACCCCACGCCGCTGACCACCAGCGCCATGACCGCGGAGAGCCGGTCCATCAGCAGGCTGAAGGGCACGGCGAACTCGCCGGCGGCGATCCAGCGGTAGAGCGTCACAGTCAGCCCCTCGCCCGCGACAGCCGGCCGCCGCACCGCGACCAGCGCCAGCAGGAAGCTCGCCCCCACCGTGCCGCTGCCCAGCCAGCCCACCGCCCGGCGCGGCAGGCGGCCGGCCAGCCCGCCGTTGAGCAGCCACCCCGCCAGGGGGAAGGCGATGATGAGCACAAGCAGCGCGCTATCCACGGAGCAGGTCCACGTCGTCGATGTCCACCGTGTCGCGGGTGCGGAAGATGGCGATGATGATGGCCAGGCCGACGACCACCTCGACGGCGGCGATCACCATGACGAAGAAGACCGACACCTGCCCCTCGATGGCTCCCAGCTGCCGGGCGAAGGCGATGAACGAAAGGTTGACTGAGTTGAGCATGAGCTCGACGGACATGAAGACGACGAGCGCGTTGCGGCGGACGAGCACGCCGGTGAAGCCCAGCGCGAACAGCGCCGCGCTCAGGGCCAGGTAGGCGCCGACCGGGACGGTCACGGCCGGGTCCCCGAGGGACGGCCGATGACGACCGCGGCCATGATCCCGATCAGCAGCACCACGGAGGCGAGCTCGAAGGGCAGGACGTACGCCGTGAAGAGCGCGCGGCCCACGGCCTGCGCGGTGCCGAATCCCTCCGGCGCCGCCTCAAGCGCGGCCCCCGGGCGGCTGCGCAGGACCGCGACGATGACGCCCAGGAACCCGGCGGCCAGCAGCACGGCCGCGGTGCGCTGCCCGCGCAGCTTCTCGGCTCGCGCTTCCCCCGTGCGCGCGTGCAGCAGCATGATCACGAAGAGGAACAGCACGACGATGGCGCCCGCGTAGATGATGACCTGCAGGGCGGCGATGAACTGGGCGGCCAGCGCCAGGTAGAGCACGGCCAGGCTGCCCAGCACGAGCAGCAGCGACAGGGCGCTGCGCACCGGGGGGCGGCTGGCGATGACGCCCACGCCGCCGGCCAGGGCTCCGATCGCCGCGGCGACGAAGATGATGAGCTCCATCGCCGCCTACACCTCGCGCCGCGGGTCGCGCCCCGACGCCCCGGGATACGGCTCGGTCAGCATGGGTTTGGTGTAGATGAGATCCGCCCGGCTGAACGACGCGAGCTCGTACTCCCGCCCGAGCACGATGGCCCCGGTCGGGCACGCCTCCTCGCAGAACCCGCAGTAGATGCACCGCAGCTCGTTGATCTGGAAGTCATCCGCGAACCGCTCCCCCTTGCTCACCTGGTGCTCAGGCGTGTTCTCCGCCGCCTTGACGTAGATGGCCTGCGAGGGGCAGACGATCACGCACAGCTCGCAGCCGACGCAGCGCTCCATCCCGTCCTCATAGAGGGTCAGCCAGTGCCGTCCCTTGAAGCGGGGCTGCACGGCCGTGCGCTTCTCCTCCGGGTACCGGATGGTGATCGGCGGGCGAAACAGGTAGCGGAAGGTGATGCCCAGCCCCTTGAACATGCTCCAGCCCTGCCGCAGGTAGCGCCCGACGCTCATGGCTGCGTCAGCACGACGAGCACAGCGGTCACGGCGACGTTGGCCAGGCCCAGGGGAACGAGGAGCTTCCACCCGAACGCCATGAGCTGGTCGTGGCGCACGCGTGGGAGCGTGGCGCGGAGCCAAATGAAGAAGAAGATGAAGACGAAGGTCTTGAGCAGGAACCAGACCACCGGCGGGAGCAGCGGGCCGGTCCATCCCCCCAGGAAGAGCGTGGTGATCAGCGCGCTCATCGTCACGATGCCGATGTACTCGCCGGCGTAGAACATGGCAAATTTGAACCCGCCGTACTCGGTCTGGTAGCCGGCGACCAGCTCCTGCTCGGCCTCCGGCAGGTCGAACGGCGCCCGGTTCGTCTCGGCGATCGCGGCCACCAGGAAGAGGAGGAACCCCACGGGCTGCAGCGCGATGAACCACAGGCGCTCCTGCGCGCGGACGATCTCCACCATGCTGAGCGTCCCCGCCGTGAGCACCACGGAGAGCACCGCCAGCCCCAGCGCCAGCTCGTAGCTGATGAGCTGCGCGCCGCTGCGGAGGCTGCCCAGCAGGGCGTACTTGTTGTCGGCGGACCACCCGCCGAGGATGATGCCGTAGACGCCGATGGACGAGGCGGCCAGCACCAGAAGGATGCCGATGTTCACGTCGGCCAGATAGAGCGTGACCCGGCGGCCCAGCAGCGTCACCTCGGGCCCCACGGGGATCACCGAGTACACGAACAGCGCCATGGTCATGGAGATGACCGGCGCCACGAGGTAGATCACCGCGTCCGCCCGCGTGGGGCGGAAGCTCTCCTTGAACAGCAGCTTCACGCCGTCGGCCAGCGGCTGCAGCAGCCCCAGCGGCCCGACGCGATTGGGGCCGAAGCGGACCTGGAACTTCCCCAGCAGCCGGCGCTCCAGCAGGGTCATGTACGCGAAGGTCGTCAGCAGCAGGATGATGAGGACGGCGCTCTTCAGCGCCGCCTCGATGAGCACGGCGGTCACGGCCTGCCCTCCGCCCCCGCGCGCTTCGCCGCAGCCGTCACGGCCTGCCCTCCGCCCCGCCGGAGGCCCCGGCCGCCGCCAGGACCCGGACGCGCACGAGGGTCCGGGGAGATGCTCCGTCCACGAGGAGGTTCAGCGGGGCGGCGTCATACCCGCGAGGGACGTAGATCTGCCCCGGAAGCAGGGCGGGCCGGACGACGGCGCGCAGGGCGACCGATCCGTGAGCCCCGGCCAGCACGACGGGGTCGCCGTCGGCGATCTCGAGCCGGGCCGCGTCCTGCGGGTGCAGCAGCGCCCAGGGCGTGCCGGCCAGATTCGCGATCGCGCTGGAGCGCGCCGACATCGCCCCCGCGTCGAACAGCGCCGATCCGGGAATGAGGACCAGCCGGTCATCGCCTGGAGTCTGCCCCAGACCGTGGTCCCCCGCCGCCACGATGTCCCCGGCACCCGCCTCCCCCGGAAACGCCCAGGGCTCCGCCTCCGTGAGTCCCACGTCCGGCGCAGCCGGCGGGAGCAGGACGTCCACGCCAAATCCGGGGATGACGGTGCGCATCTCGTCGAAGATCTCCTCCCACCCACTGTAGGCGAGGGTCTGCCCCATGCGCGCGGCCAGGGCGGAGAAGACCGCGGCATCGCCCCGGGCCTCCCCGGGCCCCGCCACGATCCGCCGCAGGCGCTGCACCCGTCCCTCGATGTTGCACACCGTGCCATCCTTCTCGGGAAGCACGAGCGCGGGCAGGACGACGTCGGCCGCGGCCGCGGTGGCCGTGAGGAACGCGTCGTGGACGACGAGGAAAGGCACGCGCGACCGCGCCGCCTCCCAGCGCGCGGCGTCGGGGACGTCGGTGGCGGGATCGCCGCCGATCACGTAGAGCACGTCCAGCTCGCCGCGCGAGGCGGCCTCCAGCATCTCGGGGGCCGCCAGCCCCACGCCGCCGGCCAGCGACGTCCCCCACGTTGCCGCCAGCACCTCGCGCACCTCGTCGAGCCCCCGGCCGCCCGGGCCGCGTCCGGGCAGCAGTCCGGCCAGCGCCGCGCCGAAGACATTCCCTCGCCCGCGCATCACCGACGGCTCCACGTCCCACCGCGCGCCCATCCGGCGTACGGCCTCCCACATCCTCCGGCCGTCGGGAGCATCCAGCGCCAGCGAGCCGACCAGCAGGAGCGGCCGCTGCGCGGCGCCCAGCATGTTGGCGGCCAGGGTGAGCCGGCCGTGGGCCACGCCGCCCCGGTCGCCATCGGGCGCCTGCCCGTCGAGGGCCGCCGCCAGCGCCTCCAGCGCCGCGGCGCCCTCCCCGTAGCGGTGGACGAGGTGGTGCGCGAGGTAGCGGTCGACCTCCAGGGCCTTGGGCGTGAGGGCGATGACGTTCGCCCCGCGGTCCGCGGCCTGCTTGATGCGCAGCCAGAGCACCGGGTACTCCTCGGTGACGTCGCAGCCGGCCAGGACGATGACATCCGCCCGCTCGATGGCGGCGATCGGCGCCCGCATCCCCCAGGCCAGGTCCAGGCTCACGCTGCCGGCGCGCGCATCGGCGCGATGGTCCAGGTGAGGCGTGCCCACGACCGCGCGGAAGAAGCGGGCGGCGACGTACGCCTCCTCGTTGGTCAGCCGCGGGCCGGCGAGCACACCGACCCGCGCGGCGGCGGCGCGCAGGCGCGCGGTGATCAGGTCGAGCGCGGCGTCCCACGTGGCCGGCTGCAGCCGGCCCTCCCGCCGGATGAGCGGCTGGCGCAGGCGCTCCTCGTGGTTGACGTAGCCGTGGCCGAAGAAACCCAGATCGCACAGCCACACGTCGTTGAGGGCCCGGTCCTCGCGCGGGCGCACACGCGTGAGGTGGTCCCCGCGCGCGTCGAGCCAGACCGCGCACCCCACGCCGCACAGGGTGCAGACGCTGGCCGCCGTGCGGTTGTCCCACGGACGGGCGATGAACCGGTAGCTGCGGCTGGTCAGCGCGCCCACCGGGCAGATGGCGATGGTATTGCCGATGAACTTGGAGGCCACCGGCAGCGTGAACGGCGTGTTGATGTTGCTCTCAAACCCGCGCTCGAACCCCTTCAACGCGTCGTCGCCGGCGATGATCTCCCCGAACCGCACGCAGCGCCAGCAGAGGATGCACCGTTCGCGGTCTAGCACCAGCACCGGCCCCAGCGAGACGGGCTTGGCGAAATCCCGCTTCGCCTCCGTGTACCGGCTGCGCCCCGGGCCCCACCGGAACGTCTGGTCCTGCAGCGGGCACTCGCCGCCCTTGTCACAGATCGGGCAGTCCAGCGGATGGTTGATCAGCAGGTACTCGAGGATGGCCTCCTGCCCCGCGTGCACCTCCGGCGTGGCCGTGCGCACGACCATGCCCTCGGCGGCTTCCAGCGTGCACGACGTCTGCAGCTTCGGCGCCTTCTCCACGTGCACGAGACACATCCGGCAGGCGCCCAGCGGGGGCATGCGGTCGTGGTAGCAGAAGATGGGGATCTCGATCCCGGCCGCGCGCGCGGCGTGGTAGATGGTGGTGCCCTTGGGCACGCTCACCGTGCGCCCGTCGATCGTCAACGTGACCAGCGGCGGCGCCGCGCTCATGCCGCCGCGCCCGCCACGTCGCAGGTGCCGGTCCGGATGTGGTGCTCGTATTCGCTCCCAAAGAACCGGATGGACGAGGCGATGGAGGGGGGCACGCTTTCTCCCAGGGGGCAGAAGCACGTCCCGGTCATGCCCTTGGCGATCCCCTGCAGCAGGTCGATGTCCGCGGGCCGGCCCCGGCCCTGCAGGATGCGCTCGAACACCTGGCCCAGCCACACCGTGCCCTCGCGGCAGGGCGTGCACTTCCCGCAGGACTCATCCCGGTAGAACCCCACCGTCCGGGCCACCACCTCGATCATGCAGGTCGTGTCGTCCATGACGATGAGCGCCGCGGAGCCCAGCATCGAGCCGTAGACGTCGAGCTTCATCAGATCGTAGTCCATCGGGGTGTCCAGATACGCCTCGTTGAGGATGGCCGACGACGAGCCGCCGGGGAAGCAGGCCTTGAAGGCTCGGCCCGGGCGCATCCCGCCGGCGCGGGCGATGACGTCCCGGATGGAGGTGCCGAGCTCCACCTCGTAGACCCCCGGGCGCCGCACGTGCCCGCTCACGGAGATGAGGATCGGCGATCCCTGCGCCCGATACCAGTCCGCGCCGCGGGCGAGGATCCAGGCCACGTGCGCGAGCGTCTCCACGTTGTTCAGCGCGGTGGGCTGCATGTACAACCCCTTCACCGCCGGATAGAAGGGAGGCTTCAGTCGCGGCATCGCCCGCCGCCCCTCCAGCGACTCCAGCAGCGCGGTCTCCTCTCCGGCGATATACGCGCCGGCGCCGGTGGCCAGGATGACGTCCAGGGCGTAGCCGCTGCCGAGGATGCGCTCGCCGAGCACCCCGCGCGCGTAGGCCTGGGCGAGCGCCTGCTGCAGGATGGCGCGGGCGCGGTGGAACTCGCGGCGCAGATAGATGAAGGCGTGCCGGGCGCCGATGGCATACCCGCCGATGACGATCCCCTCGATGAGCCGGTGGGGGTCGCCTTCCAGCAGCGTGCGGTCCTTGAACGTCCCCGGCTCGCCTTCGTCGGCGTTCACCACCAGGTACTTGGTGACGGCGGGATCCTTGGGCAGGAACTTCCACTTCCGGCCGGTGGGGAATCCGGCGCCGCCCCGGCCGCGCAGCCCGGAGCGGTCCACTTCCTCGGTGACCTGGTCGGGCGCCATGGCCAGGGCCTTGCGCAGCCCCTCATACCCGCCCCGGGAGACATAGGCGTCGTAGTCGGTCTGGTCCGGCTCGGCGACGTACTTGAGCAGGAAGGGCTCGCCCATCAGCTCCGCTCCCGCCCGGCGCGCCTGGCCAGCAGCGTCTCAACCTCGTCCGGGCGGACCGGCCCGATCCGGTCGTCTCCCACCATGATCACCGGCGCCTGCTCGCACGCGGCCAGACACTCCGCGGTGTGAAGGGTGTAGGCGCCGTCGGGCGTCGTCTGCCCCACCTCGATGCCCAGGTGCTCGCGGAGGCGCTGCAGCACGCGATGGCAGCCGTTGAGCATGCATGAGATGTTGGTGCAGACCTGGATAACCTCCCGGCCGACCGGCGCGAAGTGAAATAAGTGGTAGAAGGAGGCGACGGACGCCACCTCGCTGGGGGGGAGATCCAGGGCGGCGGCGACGTCGGCAATCACCTCGGGGCTGAGGTAGCCCGCTTCCTCCTGGGCGACGAACAGCGCCCCCAGCAGGGCGGACTGCCGGTGCGGAAATTGCGCGACCAGCCGGGTGATCTCGGTTCTCGCCGCTTCAGACAGCGCCACGGCCCCTCCGCCTCCCTCCATCGGCTGCCCCCGCCCCCGCCGCCCGCTCACCGATCGACGTCGCCCAGGACGATGTCGATACTGGCGATGGCGACGACCACGTCGGAGACCATGTTGCGATAGATCATCACGGGCAGCGCCTGCAGGTTGTTGAACGACGGCGAGCGCACCCGCGCCCGCACCGGGCGGTTGCCGCCGTCGCTGACCAGGTAGTAGCCCTTCTCACCGCGGGGCGACTCCACCGCCGAATACACCTCGCCGGCGGGCGGGTGGAACCCCTCGGAGACCAGCTTGAACTGGTGGATGACGGCCTCCATGCTCCGCACGAGCTCCCCCCGGGGCGGCAGGGCCACCTTCCGGTCGTCCACGATCACGGGGCCGTCGCGCAGCCGGTCCAGCGCCTGGAGGATGAGGCGCCGCGACTGGCGCATCTCTTCCATCCGCACGGTGTAGCGGTCGTAGCTGTCGCCGCGCGATCCCAGCGGGATGTCGAAGTCGTACGTCTCGTAGCCCCCGTACGGGAACGCCTTGCGCACGTCGTAGCGCACGCCGCTGCCGCGGCCGATCGGTCCCGTGCACCCGTAGCGCAGGGCGTCCTCATACGAGAGGACGGCGATGCCTTCCGTGCGTTCCCGCCAGATGAGGTTGTCCGACAGCAGCCGCTCGTACTCATCCAGCCGCGCCGGGAGCGCCTCGGCGAACGCGCGCACCTGCTCGGTGAATCCGGCCGGCACGTCCCACTGCAGCCCGCCCACGCGCATGTAGCCGTGCATCATGCGCTGTCCGGACACCATCTCCAGGATGTCCATGACGCGCTCGCGGTCGTTGAAGCAGTACATGAGCATGCTGGTCACGTTGACGTCGATGGCCGAGGTGCCCAGCCACACCAGGTGGCTGGCGATCCGGGAGAGTTCGGCGAGGATGATCCGGATGGTCTCGGCCCGCTCGGGGGCCCGCACCCCGAGCAGCTTCTCCACGGCCAGGACGTAGGCGTGCTCCTCGATCATGGTGGCCAGGTACTCGATGCGCGGGGGGAAGACGATGTTCTGGTGGTAGGTGCGGGTCTCCATCTCCTTCTCGAAGCCCGTGTGCAGGTAGCCGATCACGGGGTCCGCGCGGAGGATGACCTCGCCCTCCAGCTCCAGGATCAGCCGCAGCACCCCGTGCGTGCTGGGGTGGTGGGGCCCCATGTTCAGGACCAGCGTCTCGCGGGCCAGCTCGCTCATCGGGGCGGGGTCGGCGGCGTCCGGGGCGTCTTGGGGATGATCGCGCTGGGCACTTTGGGGACGTGCCCGACGAAGTGCACCGGCTCCTCCACGAGCGGGAAGTCCTTGCGCAGCGGATGCCCCTCCCAGTCGTCGGGCATGAGGATGCGCCTGAGGTCGGGGTGCCCGTCGAAGCGGATCCCGAACATGTCGAAGACCTCGCGCTCCAGCCAGTTCGCGCCAGGATAGACCGGGATCGCGGACGGCAGCACCGGATCATCGGCATCCACGCGGACCTTGATCCGTACGCGCGCCGGGGTAGTGTAATTCGTCAGAAGGTAGACCACCTCGAATCGGGGCTCGACGGGCAGCCGATCAATCGCGGTGAGATCCGTGAGCACGGCGAAGCCCGCCTCGCGCGCCTGGCCGAGCGCCTCCAGGATCCGCTCCGCGGGCACGACGAGCGTCACCTCGTCGCGAAAGCGTTCCTCCGCAACAGCCAGCCCGGCCAGCGTCCGGGCCAGCGCCTCGGCGGCGGCGCCGGTCACGACGGCCTCCGTCGCGTGCCGCGGGCGATGAGCTCCTGCAGCTTGGTGAACCCGAAGAGCAGCGCCTCGGGACGCGGCGGGCAGCCCGCGACGTAGACGTCGACGGGCACGAGCTTGTCCACGCCCTGCACCAGGGCGTAGTTGTTGAACACGCCGCCGCAGCTGGCGCAGTCGCCCATGGCGATGACCCACTTCGGCTCGAGCATCTGCTCGTGGATGTGCTTGAGCACCGGAGCCATCTTCTGGCTGACGCGCCCCGACACGATCATGAGATCGGACTGCCGCGGTGAGGCGCGGAACAGCTCGCTGCCGAAGCGGGCGATGTCGTAGCGGGACTGCGCCGCGGAGATCATCTCGATGGCGCAGCAGGCCAGGCCGAACTGCACGGGCCACACCGAGTTCCTCCGCGCCCAGCGCACCACGCGGTCCACCGTGGTGGTGAGCACGCTCCCCTCCACGGCCCGGGCGTCGGCGTCGGTGACGGCCCCGGACGACGGCGCCCGGCTCACCTGGATGCCCGCGGGCTCGGGAGGCTTTAGTGCCATTCGAGCGCCCCGCGCTGCCAGGCGTAGATGAAGCCGACGCCCAGCACGCCGATGAACGTGAGCATCTCCACAAGGCCGAAGACGCGCAGCTCCCGGGCGACGACCGCCCACGGATACATGAACACCGTCTCGATGTCGAACAGCAGGAAGAGCATTGCGATGAGGTAGTAGCGGATGGGCACCCGCTCGCGGGCCGTGCCGATGGGCCAGACGCCCGACTCGTACGGCTCGCCCTTGCCGGGCAGCGGGCGCCGGCGGCCGAGCAGCGCGTGCACCGACAGCAAGACCACGACCAGCAGCACAGCAAAGGTGAAGTGGACGAAGATCGGCAGGTAGTCGGTCAGCACCACACGTCCCCGCGCGTCGTGAAGGCCCACCGATGATGATTACAGATGCCCTGCGGGGTGTCAATGTAAGCCAGCGTCAGTGACGCAGTTGCTCCACAACCTCAGCGAGCGCACCGATCAGGTACTCCACCTCATCGGCGGTCGTGCCGCGGCCCAGCGACAGCCGCACCGTGCCCCGGGCCACGTCCGGGGGCACGCCGATGGCCCGCAGCACGTGCGAGGGCTCCAGGCTGCCCGAGGTACACGCGGACCCGCTGCTGGCCGCGATCCCCCGGAAGTCCAGCGCCATGAGCAGCGACTCGCTGTCGGTGCCCTCGAACGAGGCGCTCACCGTGCCGGGCAGCGCGTCCTCAGGGTCGCCGTGCAGGTGCGCGCCCGGGATCTCGGCGATCGCCGCGCGCAGCCGGTCGCGCCAGGCCCGCAGGCGGGCCGCCTCCGGGGCCATGAGATCGTGGGCCAGATGCAGGGCCGCGCCGAAGCCGACGATCCCGGCGACGTTTTCCGTGCCGGCGCGGCGGTTGCGCTCGTGGGCCCCGCCGTGCTGCACGCGCGACAGACGCGCGCCCGTGCGCACGTAGAGCGCGCCGACCCCCTTGGGGCCGTAGCGCTTGTGGGAGGAGAGCGAGAGCAGGTCGACCGACAGGTCGCCGACGTCCACGGGCACGAGCCCGGCCGTCTGCGCGGCGTCCGAGTGCATGAGGATATCCCGCTCGCGCGCCATCCGTCCGATCTCCGCCACCGGCTGGATGGTGCCGATCTCGTTGTTGGCGTGCATCACGGAGATGAGCACGGTGTCGGCCCGCAGGGCGCCGCGCACGCGGCCGGGGTCCACCCTCCCCTGGGTGTCCACGGGCACGTAGGTGATCGCAAACCCTCGCGACTCCAGGAAGCGGCAGGGCTCCAGTACCGCGTGGTGCTCCACGGCGGAGACCACGAGATGCCGTCCGCGGTCTTCGTTGGCCAGGGCCGCCCCCACCACGGCGAAGTTGTCCGACTCGGTGGCGCCGCTGGTGAAGACCACCTCCGCCGGGGAGGCCCCGATGGCGCGGGCGACCTGCTCGCGGGCTGCGTCCACCGCCTCGCGGGCCCGCTGCCCCCAGGCGTGCACGCTGCCGGCGTTGCCGAACTCCTCCGAGAAGTAGGGCAGCATGGCTGCAAGCACGCGCGGATCGACCGGAGTGGTCGCTCCGTGGTCGGCGTAGACGCGCATCACCGGGCGACGGCGAGCGCGATGCGGGAGACGAACGGCGTGCCCGCCCGGGTGGGTCCGATGCCCAGCCCTGCCGCCGCGGGTTGCGCGGCCAGGATCCGCAGTTGGGCCTTTACGGCCCGCAGCGGGATGCGGCGGCGGAGCACGAGGTACCGGATCTGCTGGGCCCGCTCGATGTCCTGCCAGGAGTACAGGCGGCGGCGGGCCCGTCCGTCCCGGAGCGGGGTGATCAGCCCCCGGGCCTCCCAGCGGCGGAGCGTGCCGGGAGAAACGCCGGCGAGCCGGCCTGCCACCGATACGGTGAAGAGGGGTTGCGTCTGCTGCATCATGGGGATCTCAGAACCGTACGTTTCCACTCCAAGTATAGCAACGGCCGATGGCCCCCGGAAATAACCGAACAGATGGGCGAAAGAGGGTGCAATCACGAGCCTGGTCGAGAGAATGAGGGGAGAGCAGGCGAAATCAGGGGCGGAGAAGCAAACTAGCTCAGGAAGGTCAAAATGAGGCCGTCTCGACCCTGCGTGCCCACCGTCCGGCCTCCGGATTGTCGGACGCCCGCGCGGCGGCCAGCGCGGCGTCGCGGTCGTAGCGAATCCTGTGGATCGAGGCAGCCCACCCCCTCCAGGCAGGCTCGAGCAGGGCGAACGATGCGCGCCAGTCGCCGTCGAACGGCAGTCCCACGCTCCCGCTGTTCACCAGCAGGCCCGCCGGAGTCTCCCGGACGAACGCCGTATGGACGTGCCCGAAGACCACCGCGGAGGCGGACGCCTCCGCGAAGACCCGCGCCACGAGCGGCGCCGGGGCATCGGCGCGCACCACGTCGCCGATGCTCCAGGGCGTGGCGTGCACCACCACCAGGTCGCCCCCGTCGCGTTGCTGCCTCCACAGGAACGGCAGCCCGGCGAGAAACCGGCGGTCGTCCTCGGCCAGACGGGCCGCGCACCAGGTGATCCCGTCGGTCACGGCGCGCGGCGCCCCCGTGATCCATTCGTCGGTATTCCCCCGGATGACCGGATAGCCGCGCCGGCGGATGAGCGCCACGCACTCCGCGGGCCGCGGGCCCCCGAGGGCGAGGTCCCCGCCGACCACGACCTGCCCGACGCCGCGGCGGTCCAGCTCGGCCAGCACCGCCTCCAGCGCCCAGAGGTTCCCGTGGATGTCGGAGATGACGGCGATCACGAGGGGCCCTCCCCCATGGCCTCCCCGAAGACGGTCTCGATGAAGTCCTTCATGATCCGCCCCGTGGCTCCCCAGATCTCGTGTCTCCCGTGGTAGTAGAAGTACACCTTGATCCGCTCCCCCTCCCGCTCGCGTTCCTCCACGCGGAGGCGGCCGGGGTCGCGGAAGGTCGACAGCGGCACCGTGAGGACCTCGGCGATCTCACGCGGGTTGACCCGCAGCGGGATGGGATACGGGATCATCCCGACAAACGGCGTGATCACGAACCCGCTGACCACCGTGTAGACGTCGTCGAGCGCGCCCAGGATCTCCACCTGCGCCGGGGGAATACCCAGTTCCTCTTCGGTCTCCCGCAGGGCGGTGGCACGGGCATCCTGGTCGGAGGCATCTTCAGAACCGCCGGGAAGCGAGATCTGGCCTTTGTGGTGCTCGACGGTGTCCGTGCGCCGGGTGAAGAGGACGTGGCCCTCGCCGCGCTCCTCGAACAACGGCAGCAGGACGGCCGCCCTGCGCATGCGGGGGTCGTCGATCACCACGCGCCGGTGGCCGGCCAGGCGCAGGCGAACGACGGTCAGCAGGTCATCCATCGAATGCGTCCAGGTCCCCAGGCCCCCCGCGAGTGCATCCAGGGCCCCCGCGAGTGCGTCCAGGTCCCCCGCGGCCGGCACTCCGAACGACTGGTCGCCGCATCTGGTAGCGGTTGGCCGCCCGGCCGGCCACAAGATGTTGAGCTTTGGGAAGGAATCGCCACATGAGACGCGAATACTCGGAAAGACCCCCAGGGGGGAGGAGCCTTCGGTTCTGGGATAGACCGTCCACGACAGGCTCCCCACGAAGCAGTATCCGGAAACCACTCCTCCTCTGCTTGCACCTCCTCCCTGGGGTCATGTTGTCCCGCGCCGCCGTACCCGCGGGGGCCGGACCATCACCGCAGGTGTGACGATGGACTACAAGCCGCTTCACGACCGCACACCCGACACGCAGTATCGCGAGCTGCTCCGGCGGATCCTCGACAGCGGGGAAGAGGTCGTCACGCGCCAGGGCGTTCCCGCGCTGCGCGTCATCGGGCACCTGATGCGGTTCAGGCTGGACAACGGCTTCCCCGTGGTCACCGAGCGCGACCTCGTGAGCGCACCCAGCGGGCGGCCCGCTCCGTTCCAGCAGGCGCTGGGCGAGATCTGCGCGTTCCTCAACGGCGCCCAGACCCAGCGTGAGCTGGAAGCCTTCGGCTGCTACTGGTGGGCGGACTGGGTCACCGCTTCCGAGTGCGCGAAGTTCGGGCTCCCGCCGGGCGACCTCGGGCCCGCGTCGTACGGGGCCGCGTTCAGGCGGTTTCCCACCGCCGGCGGCGGCACGTTCGATCAGATCACCAACCTGATCGAGCAGATCAGGACGCAGCCCCACCTGCGCCATCACGAGCTGACGCCCTGGATTCCCCAGGATCTGGCCCAGGGCGGCGGACGGATCAGGCGCGCCGTCGTCCCCCCCTGCCACGGGTGGGTCCATGTCTCCGTCGACCCGCAGCGCCGCACCCTCGTCCTCACGCACCGCCAGCGCAGCGCCGATGCGCCCGTGGGACTGGTCTTCAACTTCATCCATTACGCGGCCCTGGCCATGATGATCGGGCAGGTGACGGGATACCGCCCGGTCGAGGTCGTGTACTTCATCGACGACGCGCACATCTACCTCACGCAGGTCGAGGCCGTCCGGGCGATGTTGGACACCATCCCCCAGCCCTTTCCCACGGTCCGCCTCGAGCCCGATGTGCGCGACATCTTCGCCTTCCGGGCGCACCACTTCGCTATCAGCGACTACTACCCGCAGCTGCGGAGACGCCGGATCCCTACCCCCGTCTAGCCAGATCGTGCGCGGGGAGGCTCCCGCGCATCCGATCTCATGAGTCACGGGTCGGGAGATGGCGCCGCAGGCGTTCCAGTGCGCTCTGCCGCGTAGGCCCGCGCCTCCTCGTCCCGGCCCAGGGCCTCCAGGCAGGCGATGATCTCCTCGTAGGTCTCGGCGGCATCGGTCCCCAGGCGCCGGTGCTCGGCCAGCAGGTCCTGCTGGATGGCCAGCGCTTCCTCCACGCGGCCCAGCGAGCGCAGCCCGCGGCCGACGCACCAGCGGGCGATGCGGACGAGTGCCTCGTCTCCCTGCGCCGCGCGCGCCCGTAGCGCATCCTGGAAGCACTGCAGCGCCGCGTCGAACTCTCCGCGGTCGTGGTGCGCCCACCCCAGGTTGTTGTACAGCGATCCGCGCCAGCGCCCGACGCGCGGATCGCGGCTCCCTTCCACCATCGCCAGCCCGCGCCGGTTCCAGGTGAGCGGCCCGTCTCCGGTCGAGGCGATGGCGATCATGTGCGCGGCGTCCACGGCGTAGAACTCCTCTCCCGCCGCGAGCGCCACGCCCAGAGCGTGGGCGAACAGCGGCAGCGCCGCGGCCGCCTGCCCGGAGGAGTTGAGCACGCGGCCGCGCTCGAGCAGGTAGCGCGCGCGTGCCCTCGAGGCGTGCGGGCCGAGGAGGGGCTCCACCCGGTCGAGGGTCCGGTGCGCCTCCTCGAACTTCCCCTGCAGGCCCTGGCTCCGCGCGATCTGGGTGAGGACTTCCGCGCCGGACTCTGTGGCGGGCCCGACGTCGGCCAGTAGCGCGAGGAAGCGCCGCTCACTCTCCTCCGGCCTGGCGTAGTCCCACCGGGCGTCGATTTCGGCCCCCGACGGCCGGGCGGGCATCAGGCGACGACGGCCGTGATGCCCTGGATGCGGGGCAGCCCGCGGGCCAGCCGCGCCCAGGAGTCGCCGTCATCGGCGCTGCCGTACAGCTCGCCCGCGGTCGTCCCGAAGTAGACGCCGCCCGGCGAGAGCGGGTCGGCGTCCATCCCGTGGCGCAGGACGACGGTGTGGACGCGGCGCGGCAGCCCCCTGGTGAGCCGCTCCCATTCGCGGCCCCCGGTCCGGCTGCGGTACACGTCGAGGGCCCCCTGGATGCAGGAGTTGTGCCGCTTGCACCGGCCCTGATACGCGGGCACCACGAACACGGTGCCGGCCTCCCGGGCGTGCACGGCCAGGGGGAACCCGTGCCGGTCGGGCAGCCCCGCGGAGATGTCGGTCCAGGTCCTCCCGAAGTCGTCGCTGCGGTAGACGCCGCAGTGCTGCTGCCGGTAGAGGACGTCCGGCGCCGAGGGCGAGACACCGATCCGGTGCGTGCACGCGTGCACCTGGGCGAGGTGCGCGTCAACCCGCTTGCGGCGCTCGTCGGCGGATTCGGGCGCGCCCGCCGGCGCCGGGGCCCCTTCGGCCGCGGGGCACCCTTCGATCACCCCCGCGCGGGCGTAGTCCCACGTCTCACCGCCATCCTCCGTCCGCACCGCGCCGTGGTCGGTGCTGCTCACAACGATCATCCGTTTCGGGTTGCGGGGATCGAAGTGGATGCCGTGCAGCGAGTTGCCGATCGTGCCGAACCCCCAATCGCCCCACCGCTGCTCCTTTCCGGGAGCGTTGAGATACCCCGAGGCGAGCTGCCAGGAGCGGCCGCGGTCGGCGCTGCGGAACAGATAGCTGAAATGCGTCCCCGCCCAGAGCTCGTCCGGCCGGAGGGGGTTCACCCCGACCGTCCACACCTTGCGGATGGACAGGCCGTCGTTGATGGGCGTCCACGTGCGGCCGCCGGTCGTGCTGCGGAGCACGCCGTCGGTCGCGGTCGCCGCGTACAGCGTCCGCTGCGCCGGGCTCCACGCGGTGTGGTGCACGGAGAGCCCTTTCAGGTACGGGCCCCGCGCGCGCCAGCGCGTCCGCCTCGCGTCGCTCTCCAGCACGACCAGGCCGTCCGTGGTGCCGGCCAGGATCATCACTTTCGGCATGGCGGTTCCCTCCAGGGCGATCGGGTCGGAGGGTAGCGTTCGGTGGTCGCAGAACCCTCCCCTGCCGAACACGTCGCACCCCTCCGGAGGGTCAATCGATGCGCTTCTGCACGTACCAACTCAGCGGTGAGCCCCGCCTGGGAATCGTCGCCGGCCAGTCCGTCGTGGACCTGCGCACTCTGGCCCGCCGCCGGCGGCTGCCCGCGGTCCCCGAGACAATGGTGGACCTCATCGCCGAGGTCCCCCTCCTGGAGCTCCGCGCCCTGGCCCGGGAGGCCGAGGCCTGGGCGAGCGCGCGCCGGGAGGTAGTGCCCCTGAGCCGCGCGCGGCTGCTCGCCCCGATTCCCCGGCCCCGGAAGAACATCATGTGCATGGGCCGCAACTACACGGCGCACGCGCGGGAGACCGGCAATGTGCCGCCCGAGGTGCCGGTGTTCTTCACCAAGCCCCCCACGGCGGTGGTCGGGCCTGAGGCCCCAGTACGGCATCACGCGGTGACGCAGCAGCTCGACTACGAGGTCGAGCTCGTCGCGGTCATCGGCCGGCGGGGCAGCAACATCCGCCCGGAGCGCGCGCTGGACTACGTGTTCGGCTACACCGTGATGAACGACGTCACGGCGCGCGACCTGCAGGAGCGCCACGCGCAGTGGTTCAAGGGGAAGTCGCTGGACACGTTCGCCCCGCTGGGCCCCTGGATCGTCCATCGCTCCGCCATCCCCGACCCCCAGCAGCTGCGACTCTCCATGCGGGTCAACGGCGAGGTGCGCCAGCAGAGCACGACGGCCAACATGATCTTCAGCGTCGCCCAGCTCATCGCGGTGCTGTCGGCGGGGATGACGCTGGAGCCCGGGGACCTGCTGGCTACCGGCACCCCGGAGGGCGTGGCCAAGGGGATGAAGCCCCCGAAGTGGCTACAGCCCGGCGACGTAATGGAGGCCGAGGTGGAAGGCATCGGAGTCCTGCGCAACCGCGTCGTCGCGCCTCAATGACGGGAGCGGCCAGGAAGGCCACACCGGTCACGATCTCCTGTAAGAGAAGCACTGCACCGCCGTTCTCAGTCCGCGAAGAACCACGGCCTGAGGTCGTCCTCGTGAACGTAGCGGGAGGCCTGGCGGAAGATGGCCCGGACGGTCCCCCGAGCCAATGTCTTGTGCGGGGGGATCGTCAGGGTCTGGGTGTCGCCCGCAGCCGTGAGCCGTTGCAGCCTGGCGTGGCTGCCGCGGACGGCTACGACCTCGAATCCGAAGTGTCTCAGCGCCCGCAGCACATCCCGCGCTGAGAGCGACCTAAGCTTTCCGGCCATGAGCGCCCGGAGGAACCTCGACGATCACCGACAGCCGCGGAGACTCGCCCCGGCGCGCTGGATCAGGAGTGAGGTCCTCCAGGTGCAGCCCGACTGCTTCTCTCAGATTGGTAATGAGTTCGTCAAGCGTTCTTGCCTGTGTGACGACAGCGATCTCCAGGCATTCGGCCACGTACGTGTCACGGTCGAGTGAGACCAGCGCGTGAATCACCGCTGGGGCCTCCCTCCTGGCCGTCGGAGTGTACCGGCCCGCCCCTTCGGCGACATGAGCAGGGTGCGGACGGGGTCCGACCGGCGGGGCTGCGCCTCCGGCACCCCGGTGAGCGTTCTCCCGATACTCCGGAAGGATCTGATAGCGCCCCCGGCTGATGCGCCTAAAGTACTTCCACCGGTGCGGGTGGTGCTTCGGGGCGTTTACACAGCAGCGGCTGACCACATGGGTGCGCACCGATCGTTCGTTGAGGTGAGGCAGGGCAACGACGACTTCGAGCGGAGTGAAGGACCAGTCCTTCCGCCGTGACGCGAAGCGCCGAGCAGCCCGCAGGACCTCATCGTGAATGGCCAGCGACCTCACCCCCGGAGAGGATCTTCCTTGCCTCCCACACAGCGCTACCCTACAACTTGTAATATAAGAATGTCAAGTTGATAAATGCCCCCGGACCCGCGAACCCTGAAATGCGGGACGCCTACCCGTCCCCGGGCAGGCGTCAGCCGCGCAACAGCGGACCGCCTACCGGTTGTTAAACCGGTTCGTCCAGAGCAGCCCTTCCGCAGCGGACGGCTTGAGGGTGATCTGTCCGCTGTCCAGGAGGAACTGCAGGTGCTTGTCCAGCATGGGCGAGGAGATCCGCCCGTTCTCGGAGAGCGCGGGGATGATCTCGCGCAGGGCCAGGGTGAGAATGGCCGGATCCTGCCGCGGGAAGTGCTTGCGGAGGTGGGTCACCGCGGCGGCCTGGTCGCGCCGCATGAGCTCGTTGCCCTTGTTCACCGCGCGGATCCACCGGCGCAGCACGTCGCCGTTCTGGTTGGCGAAGACGTTGTGCACGGCGATGCCCGTGTACATGAAGTTGTCCAGCTCGGGGACGTCCCCGGCCGACGACTTGATCACGATGGTGCCGAACCCGTCGCGCTCGGCCAGATACGGGGTCGGCGCCGAGAGGTGGAAGGCATCGATCTGGCGCGTGCGCAGAGCCGCGAGCAGGTTGGCGCCGCCGCCGGCGGCCACAATCTGGGCATCCCGGTCAGGATTCAGCCCGGCCCGCCGCAGATAATACCGCATGTACACGTCCGTCGCCGCGCCGGGGCTCGTAATGCCCAGCTTCAACCCGCGCAGCGCGGCGAACCGCTGGGCGATCGGCATGCTGCGGCTGACGTTGAGGCGCCGCGCGACCTCGGGGTGCATGACCATGTCGAGGGTGACGCGGCGCGTCAGGTTGTAGATGAAGATGATCTGGCGGCCCTGCCGCCGCAGGTTCACGGCCTGGAACGGATCGGCGTCGAAGAGCTGCACCTGGCCGGACACCAGCGCCGCGATGCCCAGGGCGCCGCTGTCCACCTCGGTCAATTCCAGATCGATGCCCTCCTCGGCAAAGAAACCCGCGGCCTCCGCGATGTACACCGGGGCCATGAACAGCGTGCCGGTGTGCGCCTCGCGCAGCCTGACCCGCGGCGACTGCGCCGTCGCGACCGCCGACGACGCCGCCACGGCAAGGACCAGCAGGACGGCGAGCACCGCCGTCCGTCGCCCCGCATCCATCCTTCCACCTCCCCCGAGTGTCATGGCAGATCCCGCCCGCCCCCCTGCTTCGGATTCCACCGCATGAGATGGGCGCCCAGCAGGTTGATCCCGAGATTCATGACCAGCACGACCACCAGCAGCGCGAAGATCCCGGCGAACAGCCCCGGCGTGTCCAGCCAGCCCGCCGCCCGGCTGATCAGGTGGCCCACGCCGCGGTTGCTGGAGATGAACTCGCCCACGATCGCGCCGATCATGGCCTGCGGGACCGTGATCTGCAGCGCCGCGACGATGAACGGGGTCGCCGCGGGGAAGACGACCTTGCGGACGAGGGCCCATTCGGAGGCGCCCATGACCCGCGCCACCTGCAGCAGCTGCGGGGGCGCGGCGCGGATCCCTGCGATCGTGTTGATGAACACGATGAAGAACACCATCACCGCGGCCACCGCGATCTTCGAGGTGATCCCGATCCCGAACCACAGGATGAACAGCGGCGCGAGCGCGATGCGCGGGATGCCGTAGAAGGCGACGATGAAGGGCTCGATGATCCGGTAGACCGTGTCCACGCGGGCCAGGGCGAACCCCAGGGCCAGCCCCGCGACCGCCCCGATGAGATACCCCACGGTGGCCTCGATGATGGTGAAGCGCAGGTGGTAGAACAGCGCCTCCTTGGTCATCATGGCCCACAACGAGGCGGCGATGGCCGACGGCCGGCTGACGAAGAACTGGTCCACGATGCGGCCGCTGCTCAGCTCCCAGCCCAGGAAGAAGACGGCGGCGAAGGCGAGCCGGCCGAGGGTCGTGTTCCACCGGTCCCGCCGGGCCCGCTGCGCCTCCTGGGACTCGACCTGATCGAGCAGACGCTGCCCCGAGGAGGGGTAGCCGCGGGGAGTGAGGACGACGTCACGCGTTGCCATGGACCGCCTCCTCCAGGGCTTCTGAGCCGATCTCTTCCTTCAGATCCCGCCAGAGCCGGTCGTAGAAGGCGGGAAAGCGCGGATCCGCGTGGATGCGGAAGACGTCCCGCGGCCGCGGGAGCGGCACCGGATAGATCCGCTTGATGGTGCCCGGGGACCGGCTGAACAGCACGATCTCGTCGGAGAGCGCGATGGCCTCGACGAGGTCGTGCGTGACGAAGATGATCGTTTTCCCCGTGCCCTCCCACAGGCGCAGCAGCTCGTCCTGCAGGATGACCCGCGTCTGCGCGTCCAGCGGCCCGAACGGCTCGTCCATCAGGATGACGTCGGGTTCGTAGATGAGCGTGCGGATGAGCGCCGTGCGCTTGCGCATCCCGCCGGAGAGTTCGTGGGGATAGTGGTGCTCGAAGCCGCGCAGCCCCACGCGCTGGATGAAGTCCATGGCCCGCCCCCGGCGCTGGGCGGCGCCGACCCCGCGGAACTCGAGGGCCACCTCGACGTTCTCCACCAGGGTGCGCCAGGGGAGCAGGTTGTCGTCCTGGGTGATGTAGCCCACGTCCGTGTTGATCCCGAGGACCGGGGCGCCCTTGTAGAGGACGGCGCCCTCGGTGGGGCGCACGAGCCCCGCCACCATGTTGAGCAGCGTGGACTTCCCGCACCCGGACGGGCCCACGAAGCTCACGAAGCGGCCCGGCTGGATCGTCACCGTCACGTCGTGCAGGGCGAGGAAGGCGCGGCGCCGCCGGCGCTCCCCCCGGGCCACGAACACCTTGAACACGTCGCGGGCCTCGATGATGCCCGCCGGCACGGACTCGATGGTCCCACCCCCGGGAAGGCTGGTTGACCGTCTTGGTTGGCGCGAAAGGATGGTATTTCCTTTCCCAGAAGGAGAGAAACTTGAGCCGGTTAGGCTTCTTTCGGCGGCGTGAGATGACCCATGTCCACTGAGAGACCCCGCTGCCCGTGGGCGCTCGGCAGCCCGCTGATGCGGTCCTACCACGATGAGGAGTGGGGCGTCCCGCAGCACGACGACCGCGTCCTCTCCGAGTTCCTCATCCTGGAGGGGGCGCAGGCCGGGCTGAGCTGGGACACGATCCTGCGCAAGCGCGCGCACTACCGCCGGGCGATGAGCCGCTTCGATCCGCGGCGGATCGCCCGCTACACCGCCGCCGACGTCCGCCGCCTGCTGCGCGACCCGGGCATCGTCCGGAACCGCGCGAAGATCGAGGCCGCGGTCGCCAATGCCCGGGCGTTCCTCGCGGTCCAGAAGGAGTTCGGATCCTTCGACCGCTACATCTGGGGATTCGTGGGCGGGACGCCGGTCCTCAACCGCCCGAGGCGGCTCGCCGACATCCCGGCGCAGACGCCGGTCTCAGCGGCAATGAGCAAGGATCTCAAACGCCGGGGATTCCACTTCGTCGGGCCCACGATCTGCTACGCCTTCATGCAGGCGGTGGGGATGGTCAACGACCATATCGCGGGATGCTTCAAAGCCCCCCCGTATCCGGGGCCGGTCGCCGGCCCAGCCGGCGCGCGCAGCGCATCCCGGGGCCGTAGTCGGCGCGCGCAACGCATCCCGGGCCGGTAGCCGCCGCTCGCAAGAGATCCCGGCCGGCGGGTCGGGTCTCAGCGGAGCGAGGGCGTCAGCGGTCGAACCAGAGCATCTGCGGCCGCAGGTGTCGCGTCAGCCCCAGCTGCGACGCCGTCAGGCTCGTCCAGGTCACCAGGCCCTCGATGAGGCGCAGCGCCTCTTCCTCGGCCGCCTCATCCCCGTACGCCGTCCGCTCCAGCCCGCCCATGACTGTACCCAGCCGGCGGGAGATGCGCTGGATGTCCTCGAGCATCTCGCGCCCGATCCGTACGGCGAGCGCGCTGACCGCCCGGCTCCGCCGCGCGCTCAGCCGGGCGTGCTGCCCCGCGGCCCAGACGCCGAGCTCGTCGAGCGCCGCGCGGGCCTCACCGGGCCCCTGCTCCATCGCCACGGCCACGAAAGCCTGGCAGCTGCGCCAGACCTGGTGCACGATGGCGGCCAGGAAGCGGCGGTCGTCCACGGAGAGAGGATTCTTGGGCTCGGTCATCTCACCCGTTGAGATCGGTCGCGTAGGTGATCGTGAAGCCATCCGGGGACCGGGTGCCCTGGGCGAGGGCCCGCTCCCTCAGAAGGATGCGAAAGGTGATGAGCTGCGGCTTCAGCACGCCCATGATCGCGCCCGTGGCCAGCTCCGCCTCCCCGCGCAGCTGCTCGCGGTTCTTCGCCTGGCTGTGCGTGACGCGGTAGAGCACGGCATCCCACGTAATCGCGATCCGCTGCCCGCCCAGGCCGACCTGGACCGAGCGCACCGTTCCTTCGCCGAGCACATTCTCGGCCAGGTTGCGCGCGACGACCTCCGGCGACGGCCGCTCCTGCGCCGCGGCGGGGACAGACCCGCCGGAGGCCGATGCCGTCCCCGCCACGACGGCCAGGAGGGCAACCCGAAGCAGGGCCGTACGCCGTCGGGGGGCCCGGGCGGCCCAGAGGGTGGTGGGGGACCGTGAGTCCATGTGGTCCACCTTTCCCCGCGCGAAGGCACTCTCCTGTACCCCGGTGAAGCATGAGGGTATGAGGCAAGAGCCGCGGGAGCTCGAGCCCCTCTCCACCATCCTCCTCGATGAGCTGACCGAAGATGAGACCGTCACGCTGGGCGAACTCCGGGACCGGCTCGCCCGGCGCGGCTTCGGCCTGCTGATGATCGTCCTGGCCCTCCCGACGCTCATCCCGGTGCTCCCGCCGGGCTCGGCGGCGTTCATCGGGCTGTTGTACATCCTGCTCTCGCTGCAGATGTTGTTCGGCCGGGACGAGCCGTGGCTGCCGGCCCGGCTGAGCCGGTTCCGCCTCAGCGCCCGGACGATCGCCTCGCTGCGCACCCGCGGCGTTCCCTTCCTCCGCCGCGTCGAGCGCTTCTCGAGACCCCGCCCGCTCCTCGTGGACGAGCGGGTCGCCACGCGGGCCGTGGCGCTGGTGGTGCTGCTGCTGGGGATCATCCTCCTCACGCCGCTCCCGTTCCTCAACACCCTGCCGGCGCTTGCCGTGATGCTCATGGGCATCGGGCTGCTCAACCGGGACGGCGTATTCATCGCCGCGGGGCTGCTCATCACCACGGGGGTGCTGCTGATCATCGGTTTCGGACTGGGGACGCTCTACGCGCTGTTCAACCGGCTCTTCGGGCGGGGCCCATGAGCGCGACGCTGCGGTGGGGGATCCTGGGGGCGGCGCACATCGCCGCCAGGCGGGTGGTCCCGGCCATGGCGGCGAGCCCCCGGCACACGGTGGCCGCCGTCGCCAGCCGCGATCTCCTCCGGGCCCGTGAGTTCGCGCGCCGGTTCGGCATCCCGCGCGTGTACGCGGGATACGACGCCCTGCTCGCCGACCCGGAGGTGGACGCCGTCTACAATCCCCTCCCCAACGCGCTCCACCGGGTGTGGACGGAGCGCGCGGCGGCGGCCGGCAAGCACGTGCTGTGCGAGAAGCCGCTCGGCGTCACCGCGGAGGACGCGGCCGCCATGGCGGCACGCTGCGCCGCAAGCGGGGTCATCCTCCAGGAAGCCTTCATGTACCGCCACCATCCGCAGATCATCCGCCTGGCCGAGATGGTCCAGGGCGGGGCCATCGGAGAGCCCTGGCTGGTACGGGCCTGGTACTCCTTCACGACGGGGCCCGGGAACATCCGTCTGGACCCGGCGTTGGGCGGAGGCGGGCTGCTGGACGTGGGCTGCTACACCGTGAACCTCAGCCGGCTTCTGCTCGGCGAGCCCGCAAGCGCCGCTGGGACGGCGGTCTACGAGGAGGGCGTCGACGTCCGGCTGGCAGGGCTGCTCTCCTTCCCCGCCGGACGGGCGGCGCTGATCGACTGCGGGCTGCGGGCGCCGCTGCGGCAGGGGTGTGAGATCGTGGGCACGGAGGGAACCATCACCCTGGCGCGCCCGTTCCAGCCGGAGGACGAGCCTCCCTCATTCGTCGTGGGCGGCTCCGGCGGCGCGACCGTGGTCGAGATCCCGGGGGCGAACCAGTACGCGCGCATGCTCGACGACTTCGCCGCCGCGGTGCTCGATGGGGCTCCCCTGCGCTACCCGGCCGCCGACGCCGTGGCCAACATGCGCGCCCTGGACGCGCTGGCGCTGGCCGCCCGGACGGGCCGGCTCCAGCCTGTGCCGTCCCGCTGACGCGGCGCGCCCGTTCAGCCTGTCCCCCCTTGACGCGGCGCCCGTTCAGCCTGTGCCGCCCCGCTGACGAGGCGCGACCTTCCGCCCCGGCCGGGAATAACCCTCTGGGAGAGACGGCGTTCACCGGACCAGCCGATCCGCGCGACCGGCGCCGGCCAGGACGTGCTCGACGCGCCGGAGGCGAACCGGCGATTATCAACGACAGCAGGAGGACGGGCAGATGGCGGAACTGGCGGGCGAGACCTGCGTCGCGTGCCGTGGCGGTGAGCCCCCACTGGCGGACGACCAGATCACTCGGATGCGCGAGGAGGTCCCCCAGTGGAGCGTGGAGGACCGCGAGGGGATCAAGCGTCTGGAGCGCGCCTTCCGGTTCGGCGACTTCCGGTCCGCGCTGGAGTTCACCAACCGGGTGGGCGAGATCGCGGAGTCTCAGGGACATCATCCGGCCCTGCTCACGGAGTGGGGACGGGTGACCGTGACCTGGTGGACGCACAAGATCAAAGGGCTCCATCGCAACGACTTCATCATGGCCGCGAAGACCGACGAGCTGTACGCCGCGCCCCGCTAGCGCAGGGACTGCGCCACGAGGCTGGCGCCCGTCACCAGCACCAGGAGCAGCACCAGCCTGCGGAACACCTCCGCCGGCAGCCGGTCCTGGATCCAGAGGCCCAGCCGCGTGCCCAGCAGCGCGGGGAGGCAGGCCGCCCCCGCATAGACAAGCATCCGGAGATCGTACAGCCCCAGGCGGTAGTAGCTGACGGCCTGCGTGAAGCCGCCCAGCATGAACGACGCCGTCAGCCAGAAGACGAAGATCCGCTTGTCCACCCGCAGCGAGTGGATGTAGGCGGCCAGCGGCGGCGCGAAGATCCCGGTGAGCCCGCCGACCACGCCGGCGAACAGCCCCACCGCCGGGCCCGCGTAGCGCTCGATCCGCGCCGGGACGTCGGGCACCAGGTTCCAGAAGGACAGCGCCACGAAGATCACGGCCGTGCCCCCCACCACCAGGGTGAGGAGCTCCGGATCCAGCCGGCCGAGGAAGGGCGCGCTGGCGACCGTGCCGAGCACCACGGCCAGGAGCAGCCCGCCGAACCGGCGGAAGTCCGCCGCCGTGCCCCCGCCCCGCAGGAGGATGGCGAAGTTCGTGACCACCACCGGGATGGCGATGAGCAGCACGGCCGTGCGCGGCCCGACCAGCAGCGTCGCCAGCGGCACGGCGATGAGCGGGAAGCCGAACCCCAGCGCAGCCTTCACCGCGGTGGCGAACACCACGATGAGCATGACCAGCGCGGTGGGGCCGTTCAGGGCCGGCGCGGCGTCCATCGGGCGGAGGAGGACCGTCGCCCTCCGGGAGGGAAACCCTTTTCCACAGGGAAAGCCTTTTCCATCATCTTCCTCGCGCGGAGGCGCAACCCGTGAATACCGCTCATGATTCGTTCTACCTGCAGGATGTCCCCGCCGCCGGACGCAAGCGCAACCTGCTCGCCCTCTCCTACGCGGAGGTGGCCGAGCGGCTGCGGGAACCGGGGCAAGACATCGTCCTTGTGCCGCTGGGCAGCACCGAGAAGCACGGGGCCCACATCCCGCTGGGCACCGACAGCTACATCACCATGACCGCGGTGGTGCAGGCCGCCGCGATGGCCGACTGCCTGTATGCGCCGCTGATGCCCTTCGGGTATTCTCCCCATCACATGGGGCGGCTGCAGGAGGGCGCGGGCACGATCACGCTGCGCGCCGAGACCTACCGGCGCATCATGCACGATGTCGCCCTCAGCCTCATCTTCCACGGCTTCAGCCGCATCATCTTCGTCAGCCACCACGGCTCGAACACCAAGCCCATCGACGAGATCCTCCGCGCGCTGCGCTACCGCACCGGCGCCTTCTTCGCCTTCTACAAGACGCCCACGGAGCGCGAGATGCAGGTGCTGCGGGGCGTGGTCGAAAACCCGCCGGAGGAGACGCCGGGCTGGCACAGCAGCGAGCTGGAGACCTCCTGCCTGATGGCCGTGCACGCCGGATTGGTGAACATGACGGTGGCCGTGCAGGACCGGGCCCACGCCCCGCGCTGGATGGGGCCGAAGTTCAGCAAGAGGGACGGCACCGGGACGGTGGAGTTCCGGGAGTCGGAGAATATCTGGGTGCCCATGGAGCACCACGAGTACTCGGACACCGCCGTGATCGGCAACCCCTTCCGCGCGAACGCGGAGAAGGGCGAGGAGATCTTCCGGCGGATGGCGGCGCATCTGGCGGAGTTCGTCCAGGAGGCGCGCACCTTCCCGGTGGAGATCCTGCGGCGGGACTATCCGGAGCGGGCCTGGAGCGAGTAGCCCGCCCATGCGCGGCGCCGACCTCACGGTGGACGGGCTGAGAGAGGACCTGGTGCGCGTGGCGCGCCGCGCCTTCGACCTGGGGCTCACGCTGGGGATCAGCGGCAACCTCAGCGTGCGCGTGCCCGGGACGGACCGGATCGTGATCAAGGCCACCGGGCTGTCCATGGGCGACATGACCGTGGAGGATACGCTGCTGCTGGACCTGGAGGGGCGTGTGCTGGAGGAGAGCGACCGCCGCCCTTCCAAGGAGCGGCGGTTCCACCTGGCGATCTACCGGCGCCGGCCGGAGGTGGCGGCCATCGCCCATCTCCATCCTCCGTACGTCCTGGCCTTTGCCGCGCTCCACCGGCTGCCGCCGTTGCTGACCGGGGCCTCGCGGAACTTCCTCGGTGGGAAGCTCGCCCTGGTCCCCCCCGCCCCCTCGGGCTCCCAGGAGCTGGCCGACCTCGTGGGCGGGGCGTTCGAGAACCCGGCCATCACCGCGGTGATCATGGCCGAGCACGGCAGCGTGACGGCGGGGGCGGATCTCCGCGAGGCGTTCTACCTCAGCCAGTACCTGGAGGACGCCGCGCGCACCGCCCTGCTGGTGGACCGGCTGCGCCGGATGGAGTGACGCGTGCCCGCGACGACACAGCAGCGGATGGTGGCCATCGTCGCAACGCTGGACACGAAGGAGCCCGAAGCCAGGTTCCTCGCGGACCAGCTTGAGGGCCGCGGCCATGTACCCTACCTCATCGACGTGGGGATCACGGGTACGCGCGCAACCTTGCCGCGTGATGACGCCATGGCCGCGGGAGGGGCCGAAGCCTCCCGCCGGCTGAAGGAGCTGTACGGGGAAGGCCGGCTGGCCGGCGTGATCGGTCTCGGCGGCAATCAAGGGACGGCCGCCGGCGCCATTGCCATGCGGGACCTGCCCCTGGGACTGCCCAAGCTCCTTGTCTCCACCATCGCGTCGGGCAACCTCCGGCCGTATCTGGGGGCGAGCGACATCGTGATCGTGCCGGCCGTAGGCGATCTGTTGGGCGGGCCGAACCGGCTGACGCGGGGAGTGCTCGCCCGGGCCGCCGCGATGATGGCCGCGATGATCGAGACTCCGACCGCTACCGCGGCGCAGATCCCGGCCGCTCCGCAGACCCCTACCACCACGCAGATCCCGGCCGCTCCGCAGACCCCTGCCACCACGCAGATCCCGGCCGCTCCGCAGACCCCTGCCACCACGCAGATCCCGGCCGCTCCGCAAACGTCGCCCGTCGCGCAGATCCCGGCCATCGCGCTGACCACGCTGGGCAACGTCGAACCCGCGGCCCGCGGGATCATCCAGGGGCTCGCCGCCGTTGGGGTTGAGGTCGTGCCCTTCCACGCCTCCGGGGCCGGCGGCACCGCCATGGAGCTCCTTACCGAGGCGGGCCTGTTCGCCGGGGTCGTGGACCTGGCCACGCACGAGCTCCTCGGCGAGGTCGCGGGCGACGATATCTACGCGCCCGCGCGGCCGGGACGGTTGACCGCGGCCGGCCGGGCCGGCCTCCCCCAGGTCGTCCTGCCGGGTGGCCTGGACTACCTGGTCTTCGGCCCGCCGGACAGCGTGCCCGCCGCGTACCGCGGGCGCCCCGTCCACCGGCACAATCCATACAACACGAACGTCCGGGCCCACCCCGCCGAGTTGCGCGCCGCCGCCGAGGCGATGGCCGGACGCCTGCGCGCGGCCCGCGGACCGGTCGTCTTCATCGATCCCCTGCGCGGCTGGTCGCAGGTCGGGCGCCGCGGCGGGCCGCTGTGGGATGCCGAGGGCAACGAGGCCTTCCGCCGGGCCCTGCGCGCCGGGTTGCAGGGATCCGCCGTGCGCTACGTCGAGCTCGACGCGGAGATCAACGCGCC
>Ga0209172_10002549_pt1 | contig 31500 bp, 26 predicted proteins | sample LarsenN4metaG_FD_184113 | JGI IMG/M metagenome (GOLD analysis project Ga0209172, IMG submission 184113) | Hot spring sediment bacterial and archeal communities from British Columbia, Canada, to study Microbial Dark Matter (Phase II) - Larsen... ... | reverse complement strand
CTTTTGAGCGTTCATCCTTTTGAGAAAATGCCTCTCCATGAACTACTTACAGAACCTCATCCCAATAATCTAATGCCTGTGACTCATAACCAAATGCAGTTGTGGGACTTATAGCCGGACACTCCTGGAACTATCGATGCGACGGAGATGCGTTCAAAAATATTCATGTTTGTTTGTTCGCGAGCCGGGAGCTGTCATGCCAAATCTTGCCGAGCAAGCACGAGCTGTCCCTGTTCAGCACGATTTTTCCCGAACACATTGGCCTAGAAATCCGATAGACCCCATAGCGCCCAGCGCGCTCATTCAAATGGATTCGGCATCACTCCTTGCTCCTCGCTTCTGTATTCCAGTGGCTGGAATTCAAAAGGCAGCCGCGCGTCTAGCGCGCTCCTACAGGAAAGTCAGCGGGGGCCTTGGGTGCGCTGCCAGGAGGCGAGGAGGTTTTGGATGACTTCGGCCTTGGGGGGCTCGCAGTTCTGGCCAACGTCGATGCGGATGCCGTAGGCGGCGAGGTCTTCGAACGGGCTGCCGGGGAACTTGATGGGGACGACGGGATTGCCCGGACGGAAGCCGTGGGTGACGGATTGTTTCTGCACGGGCTCGCTGAGGAGGAAGTCGAGGAACACGCCCGCGGCCTGGCGCTGGGCGGGGCTGCTCCACTCGGCATCGAGGATGCAGTAGGGGTTGTCGTTCCAGAGGTTGTAGGCGGGATAGGCGATGCGCAGCTCGCCCCAGCGGCCTTCGGCGCTTTTGAGGTAGTCGATGGCGACGTTTTCGTAAACGCAGAGGCCGTCGTAGGAGGCGGGGCCGCGGAGGACCATGTCGCGCATCATGTTGCCGGTGCTGTTGGAGAGGCCGGAGACGGCGCGCTCGAAGTCCTGCATCCATTGCTGGAAGCCGGGATGGAGGATGTCTTTGAGGGTGAGGCCCTGGTTTTTGCGGTGGTGGCCGTGGGCCATGAGGAGGAGGGTGGCGAGTCCGCTGTTGGATTCATTGGGGTGGGTGTGGCCGAATTTGAAAAGGCCCCACTCGGGCTTGCCGGCGATGCCGTCCCAGCCGGAGGGTTCGGCGAGGGCCTGGCCGAGGGTGGAGAAGCTGACGGTGCCGTATTTGGCCAGGAAGGCTTCATGGCGTTCTTTCCAGAGGACGAAGACCATGGGGGACATGGCAAGCGGTTCTTCCCGCAGGAAGGGGGCGCGCTGGTGTTTGAGGGTCCATTCCTGGATGAATACATCGCGGTAAAGGGCGCTGGCGGGGGACCAGACGTGGATGCGGGTGTCTCCGGCGAGCACGGCCTGGGCGCCTTCAAGGGAGCCCATGGGGATGAGGGTGATCTGGATGCGGGAGCCGGCGGGGGTTTTGGCGAATTCCGCGACGGCCCATTCGAGCCAGCGTTTTTTTTCGGTGCCGTAGGCGATGCCGATGGCGGCTTCGGGCGGCTTGGAGAAGAGGCCGGACGGGGCGGGAGCGCCAGCGGATGGTGAGGGCTGCGGCAAGGAGCCGCGGAAGAGGGCGTAGGCGCCGTAGAGGCAGCCGCCGATGAAGAGGAGGATGAAGAGCTTGCCGAGCCAGGTGACCCGGGGGCCGCCGCTGTCACCGCCGCCGGGCTGGAGGGGGGAATGGGGATGGGAGTTCATGCAAGGCGCGGGAGGGGAGGGTCAGAAGAAGGTGGAGATGTCCCGGAAGACGGCGCGGATGGTGCGGGGGGTGCCTTCGTAGAACTTGGCCTGGGTGGCTTCGGCGATCTGCTTGAGCTTCTCTTTCTCGGCCTGGTCGCCGTAGCCGATGGTGAAGACGCGGATGGTGCGGAGTTCGTGGTCGAAGCGGATTTTGTCGAGGAGCTGGGGGAGGGTGAGGCGGCTGTTGGTGTCGGCCCCATCGGTGAGAACGACGATGGCGGCGATGCGGTTGGGGTGGGCGCGGCGGGCCTCCAGTTGGTGGGTGTAAGCCAGGTCGATGGCATCGTAGAGGGCGGTGCCGCCTTCTGCGAAGAGGGACTGGATGGCGGCATCGGCCTCGGTGCGGCGGGCGGAGAGGGGGGCGGCCAGGACATTCCAGGCAGGCTGGCCGCTGAAGGGCAGGAAGGAAAAAAGATCGCGGTCATTGAGCATGGCAAGGAGCTGGCGGGCGCCCTCCTTGGCATTTTCCATGCGGGCGTCCTGGCGCATGCTGCCGGAGGTGTCGAGGACGAGGGTGACGTGGGAGTGTTTTTTGTGTTCACGCCAGAGCTGGAGGGTGGCGTCCATGACTTCGACGGAGGGAACTTCGAGGGTGCTCTGGGGCTCGCGGGGGTCCACGCCGTGGGCGGCATCGAAAGGGGCGCCGAGGGGGATGTCCACATCCGAGGGGCGGAAGCCGTAGGGGAGGGCCTTTTCCTGCTGGGGCCGGGCCAGGAGGTGGCGGATGTAAGCCTGGGCCGCCTCACGGTGGGCGGGGGTGACCCAGTCGCGTTCGACGATGCCGACGGGGTGGTCGCTCCAGAAGGTGCCTTCTTTGGGGTAGAGGGCGACGATGGGGAAAGGGAGGGCGTGCCGGGTGGCGTAGGATTCGATGACCATGTTTTCGTAGAGGACGGCGGCGCTGAGGTATTGCGGGCCGTTGGCGAACATTTTTTTGCCGAAGAAGCCGGTGGAGCTGCCGTAGTGGACGATGGACTGTTCGATGGCGGCGAGGAAAGCGGCCGTGGAGGGCTTGCGCACGTCTTCGAGAGTGAGGCCGGCGGTCTTGCCGGAGGCGGCATAGACCTCGGCGAAGAGGGAGATGAGGCCGCTGTTGCTGAACTCGGGATGGGTGTGGCCGAATTTAAACTGGCCCCACTGGGGGAAGCCGAGGGCGGCCCAGCCGCGGGTGTCTTTGGCGCGGGCGAGGATATCGGCCCAGCCGACGGGACGCTTGCCCCAGCCGAGGGCCTCGGCCATGGGTTTCCACATGGCGATGACGACGGGGGAAAGGACGAGGTTTTCCGTGGATGCGACGAGGTCTTGGCCGGTTTTGGCGCGGGACTGGGCATTGGCGAGCTTGATGAAGGCGGCGGAGGCCGGGCTCACGAGATGGACCTGGCGCTGGCCGGTGAGGGCTTCCTCGATGCACTCACCGGAGCCCATGGGGAGGGCGGTGATATGGACCACTTGTCCATCGGAGGTCCGGGGGCGGGAGGCGTTGTAGGCTGCGGTGACTTCTTTGAGCCATTCTTCTTTTTCCGAGCCGTAGGTAAAGACCAGCTCGAGGGCATTGGCGGGTTTTTCAGGGGATGAAGCCGCGGGGGAGGGTGCCTCACTTCCGCAGCCCGGGAGGAAGACTGCCGCCGCGATCCCGAAAACCCAGCAGCGTGCCTTGCGGTTCATGACGCCATGATTGCCTCCGCCCGAGGTCTGGAAAGACGAATCGAGGGGCGCCACAGGTTTGTCACAAACGGCGGGCGGGCAGCTTGAGGGGATCAGGCCAGGACGGTGAGGGTGCCGCTGGTGACGCCGAGCTGGCTGGCGGCTTGCAGGCTGGCGGTGAGCTGGGCCGGGGTGGCTTGGCCGGCGAGCAAGGCGCGGTAGCCGCAGAGGATGCGCTCCACGCCGGCGGCGTCTTCATCGAGCAGCTCGATGCGGAAGTTCTGGACGCCGGCATCCAGGAATTGCCGGGCGAAGAAGGCACCGCTCTGGGCTTTGCCATGATAGAGGGTGTTGCGGCAGCCTACGTCCGCCTTCAGCGGATGTTCCAGGCCCACCCGGTCGCGCAGGCGGACCTGGTGTTTTTCACAGGGACGCCCGCAGTCGGTGTAGTCTTTGCCTTTCGAGAGGAATGCGGCAAAGACGCAGTGCTCCATGTGGAACATGGGCATGTGCTGGTGGAGGGTGATCTCGAACCAATGGGCGGGGGCGGCGGCGAGGAGGGCGTCCACTTGTTCGGCGTTGAGGTCGTAGGAGACGGTGAGGCGCTGTGGTCCATGCTCCATGAGGAGGGCGGCGGTGAGGGGGTTGGCCACGTTGAGGGAAAAATCCGCCACGAAGGGGATACCGCGCTCGCGGAACCATTCCAGGCCGCCGATGTTGCGGACGAGGACGCCATCGGGGCGGGCGTTCTCGATCAGGCGGAAGAATCCCTCCTCGCCCGCTTTTTGGATGCGAGGGGTGGCTAGGTAGATGCGGGCGGGGCCGAGTGCGCGCGCTCGGGCCGCGGCATCCTTGAAGCGGCGGATGTCTTCGAAATCCAGGTAAACCGCGGGCGTTCCCAGGCGCAGGGCGGCTTCCATTTGTTCCAGGGTGCGGCAGAGGAGGTGGAGGTGGGGCTGGGAGTCCTTGGTCCTTGGTCCCTGGTCCTTGGACGAAATGCCGGCCAAGGTGGAGACCAAAGCTCGGCGCCCGGGACGGCGCGGGTGGGCGGCAGCTCCGGGGGGTGGCAGGCGCTCCACCCAGGCGCGGCGGAGGCGGTTGAGTTCGCTGAGCGGGAGGATGAGGCCGGGAGCGAGGCGGTTCCGGAGTTCCCCCAGCTCCCAACCGGTGCCGCCCAGGCGGCCCAATTGGCTGCGGAGCATTTCATCGGTCAAGGGATGCTTGTGCGCGGGCTGGAGCGGGCTGGCCGAGCGGACCTGCACGCCGCCGCCGGAGAGCACGAGCGGCCCGCCCGCCTGCCCGGAAACCTCCAGATCGGCCCGCCGCGGGGGCGGCGGCAGGTCACGGGTGAATGTCTGGCGGAGGGCTTTGTTAAGCTGCGGGTCATCGGTCTTCCAGACACGGGCGCCCACGGGCACGGCGGCGAAGCGGATTTTCCCGTGCTCGAAGCGGATGCGCCCGCCTTCGATTTGATAGACACGCCCGCCCTGCTCGTGTTCGGTGTCGCCGCCGGTGTCGATGGCCAGGCCGTCGCCCGGATGGATTTCCGCCTCCGGGTGTGCGATGGCCAGCCAGTCCGGTCCGACTTGGGAGACGAAGCCGGCGAAGGCGCCGCGTTTTTTGCCGAAGCGGGCGTGGACCAGTTCCTGGTGGTGGACGCCTTCCATCCAGCCGTGGTAGAGGCCGCGGGAGAAAGCCATTTCCAGCTGATATCGGTCGGCGGCGGCCAGGGGCGGGCGGGTGTCCGGGGCGGCGAGGGCGGCATCGATGGCGCGGCGGTAAACCTGGCAGATGGCGGCAACGTATTCGGGGGATTTGAGCCGGCCCTCGATTTTGAAGCTGGCCACGCCGAGGCGGATGAGGTCCGGGATGTGGGCGGTGGCGGCCAGGTCCTGGGGGGAGAGGAGGTATTTTTTATCCCCCAGGTCCCGGACGGCGCCATCCACGATCAGTTGATAGGGAAGGCGGCAGGCCTGGGCGCACTCCCCGCGGTTGGCACTGCGCTGGCCGAGGGACTCGCTGGTGAGGCATTGGCCGGAGTAGGCCACGCAAAGGGCGCCGTGGACGAAGACTTCGAGGGGAGGGATGGCGGGATCGCGGAATTTGGCCATCTCCCGGAGGGAGAGTTCGCGCGCCAGGACGATGCGGGTGACGCCGAGGGCGGCGGCAAAGCGGGCGCCTTCCGGGGAAGTGATGGTCATCTGGGTGGAGGCGTGGACTTCCACATCCGGGGCCACGGTGCGGGCCAGGCGGGCCACGCCCAGATCCTGGACGATGATGGCATCCACGCCCGAGTCCTGGAGCCGGAGGAGATAGTCCTCCAGATCGGGCAACTCGTGGGTGAAGACGAGGGTGTTGAGGGTGACATAGGCTTGTTTCCCGTGGGCGTGGAGGAAGTCCACCACCGCGGGAAGGTCTGCTTCAGTGAAATTGTCTGCGCGCAGGCGTGCATTGAAGCGGGGCAGGCCGAAGAAAACGGCATCGGCGCCATTGGCCACAGCGGCGCGCACACAGTCCCAATCCCCGGCGGGGGCGAGCAGCTCGGGGCGGGAGGACATGGGGGCAGAATAACGCAGAGGCGCGGAGACGCGGAGGAGAATTTTTGCGGCCGGCATCGATGGGGGTCTCGCGGGGTTTGGCCGTAAAATGGGTGTTTTTTCGAAGAGGGTCCGGCATGCGGCGCCGCCATCTGCTGCCGATTCCAACCGCAGCTGGCGGAGGGCGGGCAGATTCCGCTCTTGCGCCGGGCGCAGAGGTGGCCAGTTTGGGGGCATGGTGATGCGGCGGGTTTTTTGTTTGTGCGGCGTGATGCTGCTGTGCGGCAGTACGATTCTGCCAGCCCAGGAAGCCGTGCCGGAGGGCACCAAGGCGCGGTGGTTTGGCCATGCGTTCGTTTATTTGGTTTCCAAGAGCGGCGTGCGCATCGCGGTCAATCCTTTCACCGAGGGCACGGTGGACTACCCCCTGCCGGAGCGGCTGCCGGCGGAGATCGTGCTCATCAGTTCGGAGGCGCCGGACTACTCCGGTGGGCAGCACATCTTCGGCCTGCCCCAGGTGTTCCGCAGCCTGGCCGGGGTGGGGGCGAACCGCGCCAATGGCATCCCTTTCCGCGGAATCAACACCTGGCGCGATGCCGAGGGCGGGAAACGCCTGGGACGCAACACAGTCTATCAATTGGAGGTGGACGGCCTGCGCTACGTCCACCTGGGCACCCTGGGCCATCCGCTTTCCTCGAAGGACGTATCCGCCATCGGGCGGGCGGATGTGCTCTTTCTCCCCGTGGGCACGCAGGAGCTGAGCCAGCGGGAAATCCTGCGCAATGCGGAGCTGCTGGAGGCCAAGTGGATCGTGCCCCTGGCTTATGGCACCGAGCCGTCCCGCCGTCTGGGCCTGCGCCCGCTGGCGGATTTGGATTTCGGCAAGCTGGCGGTGAAAAAACACGAGGCTTCGGAGTTTGTTTTTGTCAAAAGCGCCCTGCCTGAGGCGCCGACGGTGCTGGTTTTGAAAGAACCGGCAGGTTTGTAGCCCCTGCGGACTATGGGCGGCGGGGCAGAAGGGAACGATACCGTTTCACGATTCCGCTGCAGGAATCTGCGGAGGATTGGCGGAGGCGCATTTCCAGGCGACAAACGGCGCGCTTCGTGGTTCAGTTTCCGGCCATGCACCTTCTGATTCTGGGCTCCGGCGGGCGCGAGCACGCGCTGGCCTGGGCCCTGGCGCGCGATCCGCGCGTGACCCGGCTGTCCTTCGCTCCCGGCAATGCCGGCACCGCCGCTCTGGGCGCCAACCTCCCCCTCGCCGCCACCGACCTGGACGGCATCGAAGCTTGGTGCCGCAGTGAGCGGCCCAGCCTGGTCGTGGCAGGACCGGAAGCGCCCCTTTGCCTCGGCGTAGCCGACCGGCTGGAGGCTGCGGGGTTCCGGGTCTTCGGCCCCCGCAAGGACGGGGCCCGGCTGGAAGGCAGCAAAGTCTTCATGAAGGAAATCCTGGCGGAGGCCGGCATCCCCACCGCGGCCAGCGCCCGCTTCCGGGACAGCGCCGCCGCCAAAGCCCATTGCCGCGCCCAGACGGCATGGCCCCAGGTCATCAAGGCCGATGGCCTCGCGGCCGGCAAAGGCGTGGTCATTGCCCAGAACCTGGCCGAGGCCGAGGCTGCCCTCACCGCCATGATGGAGGACAAAATTTTCGGAGAATCCGGCAGCGAGGTGCTGATCGAGGAATTTCTCGATGGCGAGGAAGCCTCCATCCATGCGGTGACCGACGGGCGGGATTACGTCCTCCTGCCCAGCTCCCAGGACCACAAGCGCGTGGGCGAGGGCGACCAGGGGCCGAACACCGGGGGCATGGGAGCCTATGCCCCCGCTCCCGCTGTCACACCGGACATTCTCGCCACCGTGGAGGCCTCCGTCTTCCGCCCCCTCCTGCAGACCCTCCGGGCCCGGGGCATTGCTTACCGAGGCGTGCTCTACGGCGGCCTGATGCTGACCTCCCGCGGGCCCAAGGTGCTGGAATTCAACTGCCGCTTCGGCGATCCCGAGACCGAAGTCCTCATCCCCCTTCTGGAAACCCCGCTGCTGGACCTCTTGCTGGCCACGGTTGAAAGCCGTCTGGGCACCCTCCAGCTGCGCATCCGCCCCGCTTCTGCCCTCACCGTGGTCCTGGCTGCCCCAGGCTATCCGGACAAGCCCGTCACCGGACAAAGCATTCACGGCCTGGAAGGCCCGGTCCGGGAAGGTGCGGCCGTTTTCCATGCCGGAACGAAAGCCGGGCCCGGCGGCGCTGTGGCATCCGGCGGGCGGGTCCTGGCCGTCACCGGCACCGGCCCCACCCTCCCGGAGGCCCGGGCCCTTGCCTATCAAACCCTCGAAGGCATCCGTTTCGAAGGCGCCCATTACCGCCGGGACATCGGCCATCGCGCCCTGGGACGCACCTGAACCCCGGATTGCCACACTCCATGGTCCGCCGCGTCCTCATCGTCCTGGGCATTTTGGCCGCTTTCGCCACCGGCTGGCAGGCGGGGCGCCTGCAGGCTCCTGTCCCGCCGCCCGCCGCCGCGCCCTCCACTCCCCTCGCGGCTCCCACCTCCTCAACGGCCTCCGCCCTGCTCCCTACCCCGGCGGCTCCGGTCACACTCACCCCGGCCGAGCCCGAACCCGTTCCCACTCCGGCGGACACGCCCGAGATCATGGATGCCCTGCGCACCGGCAGCTTGGAATCACCCGCCCTCCTCGGCGAACCCCTCACCGCCGCCACCCTGCCCGTCTTCCTCCAGCGCGCCGGGGCCAAAGTCCGCTTTTCCGCCACCGCCACCCAAGGCCCCCCCGCGACCCCCAAGCCCCTTCTCGAGCTCCTCCCGGGTGGCGTCGCCTATTGGCGGCCCCGTTCCTTCGACCCCGCGGAGACCACCCGCCTGGCCAAAGAATGGTCCATCTGGCGCAGTGGCAAACCCATCGGGCTCATCATCGATCTCCGCCACTTCACCGATCCCAACAACTTTGCCGGCGCTGCTCCCGCTGTCAGCCTGTTTACCTCGCCTGGACGCACCCTCTTCACCTTGCAAGGCCTCAACCAAGCCCAGCAGGTCTTCAAATCCGAACGCCAGCCCATTGACCTTCCTTCCTGGATGCCGCTCGTTGTCCTGACCAACCGCCACACCCGTGGAGCCGCAGAGGCCGCTACCCACGCCCTCCGCGTCCAAGCCCGCGCCCTCATTCTCGGCCAGCCCACCGCCGGAGAGGCCGGGCTTTATCGTGAAACCCGCCTAAAATCTGGTCTTTACCTGCGTCTTGCCACCGCCCGTGCCACTTCCGCCGATGGCACGGAACTGCTGGGCAAGGCCCTGGAGCCAGACGTTTGGGTGGAAATCGATCCCATCCAAGAAAAGGCGGCCTTCGCCGCTGCCGCCAGCTCCGGCGCCGCCACCACCTTGGCCGAACCCGCTCCCCTGCCCCGTCTCCACCAGGACCTCAGCCCCCTCATCGTGAATGCTGATGCAGCCCAGCACCCCGCCCCAGTGCCCTTGGCCGACCCCATCCTCAAAGCCGGTGTGGATGCCGTCACCGCCATCCACGCCCGCCTGGCCAAGCCCGCACTGCCCTAGGGGCCTCCCGGCCTGTGCCGGCGGAGGCGTCCCCATGCGTTTGCATCCTTCCTTGCTTCCCAGGGTATTTTCCGCTTGGCAAGCGGTGGGGAATCCATAGCCTTTTCAGCTTACCGTTGCTGGAAACGGCCGTTCTGCGGCCATCCCAACACCCAACCCATTCCCTAGAAAGGGAAGTCCTGAGCTTGTCGAAGGATCATAAACACACGAAAGAACCATGGCCAAAACTGACGCGAAAGCGCTCCTCGAAGCCGGCGTGCACTTCGGGCACCGCACGGACAAATGGAATCCGAAAATGAAGCCCTTCATTTATGAAGCGCGCAACGGAATCCACATCATCAACCTCTCCAAAACCGCCGAGCAAATCGACGCTGCGGCCAAATTCCTCCGCACCACCGCCTCCGAGGGCGGCAGAATCCTCTTCGTTGGCTGCAAAAAAGCCTCCCAGGAAGCGGTCAAGGAAACCGCCGCCCGCTCCGGCGCCTTCTACGTGTGTGAACGCTGGCTCGGCGGCACCCTCACCAACCTCAACACCATCCGCAAAAGCGTCGCCCGCATGCGCAGCATTGACGCCATGGAAGGCGGCAAATTCAAGGAAATGCCCAAGCAGGAAGTCGCCGCCCTCCGCCGTGAGGTGGCCAAGCTCCACAAAAACCTCGATGGCATCCAGAACATGGAACGCCAGCCCGATGCCATGGTCATCGTGGACATCACCCGCGAGGAAATCGCCCTCAAAGAAGCCCAGCGCCTGAAAATCCCCGTCGTCGCCATCACCGACACCAACGCCGATCCCGAGCTGGTCCAATTCCCCATCCCGGCCAACGATGATGCCATCCGCTCCATCCGGATCATCCTCCAGGCCCTGGGTGATGCGATTGTCGAAGGCACCAACGCCGGCGGCAAAAAGCGCGGCGGCAAAGAAGAAGCCCGCGCCGCCGAATCCCTCGCCGGCGTCTCCGCCTGATCTTTCACCCTCCCCACGACCCCCTCACCGGACCCACCGACCATGCCAGAAGCCACCGCCACCATCGACCCCAAGATCGTCAAAGACCTTCGTGACCGCACCAACGCGGGCATGATGGACTGCAAGCGCGCACTCGAAGAAGCCAAAGGCAACATGGAGGAAGCCGAAAAAATCCTCCGCAAGAAATTCGGCCTCTCCGCCGCCAAAAAAGCCGGACGCGAGGCCAAAGAAGGCGTCATCGCCTCCTACATCCACCTCGGCGGCAAAGTCGGCGTCCTCATCGAGATCAACTGCGAGACCGACTTCGTGGCCAAGAACGAGAACTTCCGCGAGTTCGTCAAGGACATCACCCTTCAGATCGCCGCGGCCAACCCCATCTGCATCGGACGCGAAGAAGTGCCCGCGCACCTCATCGAGGCTGAGAAAGAAGTGGCGGCTGCCCAGATCAAGGACAAGCCGGCTGCTGTGATCGAGAAGATCGTCCAGGGCAAAGTGGACAAATATTACAGCACCGTCTGCCTGATGGAGCAGCCCTACATCAAGGACAACAACAAAACCATCCGCGACGTGGTCAACGACAAGATCGGCGAGCTGGGCGAGAACATCGTCATCCGCCGCTTCGTCCGCTACGCCGTGGGCGAGGAAATCAAAGCCTGACCGGCACCTTCTCCTTCAAAAAACCCGGCCCCTCCAGGCCGGGTTTTTTCGTGTCGCGCAACTTCGCGCGGCCTGCGCGGTTTGATCCTCCATGTTGGAGCCATTGCCTGCCGCCCAATGGAATGAGACCACCGCCGCCCATCTCCTCAAGCGGGCCGGATTCGGCGTCCGGCCCGGCGCCCTGGCAGAATGGACCGCCCTGGGCCTGGATGGGGCGGTGGACCGCCTGGTCGAATGGGAAAAGACCCCCGACCCCACCCCGAATCCGGACTGGGCCAAGCCGGACCCCTCGCTGATCGACCGCCGCAAAGAACTCCGCGGCCTGCCTGAAGAAGAACGCCGCGCGAAATTCCTGGAATTCCAGCGCGAGCAGCGCCAGCAGGTGCGCGAACTCAAGCTCTGGTGGCTCCGCCGCTTGCGCGAAACCCCCCGCCCCCTCCAGGAAAAACTCACCCTCTTCTGGCACGGCCACTTCGCCACCAGCGTGGAGAAGGTCAAGCTGGCCTACTTCATGTGGCGGCAGAACGATCTCTTCCGCCGCCTGGGCCAGGGCAGTCTCCGCCAGCTGCTGATCGAGGTGGGCCGCGATCCGGCCATGCTCGTCTGGCTGGATGGCGCGCAAAGCCGCAAAGACGCCCCCAACGAAAACTACGGGCGCGAACTCCTCGAACTCTTCACTCTGGGCGAGGGCCATTACACCGAGGATGACATCAAAGCCGCCGCCCGCGCCTTCACCGGCTGGACGGTCAACCGCCTGCGCCAGGAAGCCTTCTTCGTCAAAGATAACCACGATGGCGGACGCAAAACCTTCCTCGGTGCCTCCGGCAATTTTGGGGATGAGGCCATCATCGACCGCATCTTGGCCCAGCCGCAGTGCGCGCGCTGGATCACGGGCAAGCTTTGGACCTTCTTCGCCTACGAGCGTCCGGAACCCGCCCTGGTGGACGCACTGGCCGCACGCTTCAGCGGCGCCGGCCACGAAATCAAGCCCGTCCTCCACACCCTCTTCCGCAGCCGGGAATTCTATTCCTCCCGTGCGCTCATGACCCAGATCAAGAGCCCGGTGCAGTGGCTCATCGACCTGCAAGGCACGTTGGACTTGCAGCGCGTTCCCGACCAAGGACTGATGCAGCTCCTCGTCCAGCTGGGCCAGCACCTCTTCGAGCCCCCCAGCGTCAAAGGCTGGGATGGCGGGCGCGCCTGGATCAGCACCAACACGCTCCTTCTCCGCCAGAACACCGCCAAGCTCCTTGTCTATGGCGGGGACCCCGGCGGCATCTTCGGCCGTGAAGAAATCCTGGGCAAGCTCAAGCAGCTCCAGAACCTCCGCGCCCAGGCCAATCCCGGCGAGCCGATGGACCCGGAGATGCAGCAGCGCCTCCAGCGCCTGGAGCGCGCGGGCAAGCGCAAGATGGACATCCCTCCCCTGGTGGATGCCGCGCGCCTCGTTTCCGCCGAAGACCGGGCCGATCCCGCCCGGCTGGTCAAAACCCTCACCACCCGGCTCTTCGCCGCCCCGCCCCCGCCCTCCGCCCTGCAGGCGTTTGATGAATACGTCCGCCAGGCGAAATACCCCGCTTCCTCCGAAACCCTCCAGGGCCTCGTTTACCTCATGATGGCCCGGCCCGAATACCAGCTGACATGAAAACGCGCCGCCAATTCCTCCACAGCAGCCTCATGGGGGCCGCCGCCACCTGGACCCTCCCCGCCTTCCTCAATTCCACCATCTTCCACCTCGACGCCCGCGCCGCCGCCAGCCCGATCCAGGTGGCCGGCGGCAAGGATGGCACCATCCTCGTCGTCCTCCAGCTCGCCGGCGGCAACGACGGGCTCAACACCGTTGTCCCCTTCACCGATGACGCCTACTTCAAAGCCCGCCCCTCCCTCGCCCTGGCGCGGGACAGTGTCCTGCGGATCAACGACAGCCTGGGCCTCCACCCGAACCTCACCGGCCTGAAATCCCTATTCGACAACGGAGAAGCCGTCATTCTCCAGGGCGTGGGCTACCCCAACCCGAACCGCTCCCACTTCCGCTCCATGGAAATCTGGCACACCGCTTCCGATGCCGACAAAAACGAGCACTACGGCTGGATCGGGCGCTACTTCGATGCCGCCTGCCAGGGCCAGCCGCCCACGGCCGGGGTAAACATCGGCTCCATGCCCCCGCAGGCCTTCCTTGGCCCCAAACCCATGGGCATCTCCATGGCCAGCCCCGGACGCTACAAGCTCATTGAGCCCGGCGACATCGCGGTGGCCGATGCTCGCGACGGCTCCATGGTCCCCATGATGGCCGGTGGGGACAGCGACATCGCCGGCGCCAGCAGCGGCTCCTCCATCGACGGCCTCGGGACGGCGTCCGGACTGGATGACGGCACCAGCAACCTCCAGTTTCTCGAACGCACCGCCCTGGATGCGGAAATTTCCTCCCAGGACATCCAGCGGATCACCGGATCCTATCAAACCACTTCCGCCTATCCTTCCACCAAGCTGGGCGAGGACCTCAAGCTCATCGCCCAGCTCATCGCCGGCGGCCTGCCCAGCCGCATCTACTACGCCCACCTCGGCGGGTTCGACACGCACGCCAACCAAAAGCCCGCGCATGACCGCCTGATGCGGGAGTTTTCCGAAGCCATCGCCGCCTTCACCGCCGATCTCAAAGCCCAGGGCAATTTCCACCGCGTCCTGGTCATGAGCTTCAGTGAATTCGGACGCCGCGTGGCCCAGAACGGGTCCCAGGGGACCGACCACGGTGCGGCGGGGCCGATGTTCCTGTTTGGCGGAGCGCTCAAGCCCGGATTGCACGGCACCACGCCCAGCCTGACCGATCTGGACCGCGGCGATCTCAAGCACCAGGTGGATTTCCGCTCCGTCTATGCCACCGTGCTGCAGGACTGGCTGCGGACCGATCCGCGTCCCATCCTCCAGCGCCCCTTCCCCACCCTTCCCCTGTTCCGCACTTGAACGCGGGAAAGCGGGGCGGCTGTTGAAAAGGCGCCAGTGACTTGTCTGGAATCTGGGTGTCCCGTTCCGGCGGGTGCTTGACCGGGGCAGGGACGGTTTACTTTGCTGCAAAGCAAACTGTCCCTGGTCTGCCGGTGTGAAGCGGGACGGGGTGGTGCTGCACCTGAATTGCACCGCGGAGAACCAAGCCCGGGGAGTGCAGGTCACTTCCCCCCTGGCCAGAATGGGCAGGGCTTGCGTCCTTGCGTTAACGCCTGCTGCCTTTAGATGGCCTTGGCGCCGCGTTCTTCGGTGCGGATGCGGATGGCTTCTTCGATCGTGGTGATGAAGATTTTGCCATCCCCGATCTTGCCGGTCTTGGCGGACTTGATGATCGCGGCCACTGCGGCGTCGAGCTGGTCGTCGTTGAGCACGACTTCCACTTTCACTTTGGGCAGGAAATCGACGGTGTATTCCGAGCCGCGGTAGATTTCCGTGTGCCCCTTTTGGCGTCCGAAGCCTTTGACTTCGGTGACGGTGAGGCCTTCGATGCCGACCTCACCGAGCGCTTCTTTGACGTCTTCGAGTTTGAAGGGCTTGATGATGGCTTCGATCTTTTTCATAAGGGTGTTCCATGTATGGCGGATTTTGGGCGGGCGACAAGCGGGAAAGGGAAGGGCGCGGGGGCGGTCAGTCCACGTAACCCTCTTCGCCGTGCTCGTTGATGTCGAGGCCCTGGCGCTCGACTTCCGGGCTGGGGCGGAGGCCGAGGACGAACTTGATGGCCAGGGCGATGGCGGCGGTGGCGGCCACGCTCCAGACGATGGTCAGGCCGATGGCTTGAAGCTGGGCCAGGAGGAGGCCTTCTTTGAGGGGCCCGACGACGCCATTGACGGCGGGATCGGCAAAGACGCCGGTGAGGATGGCGCCGAGGGTGCCGCCGATGCCGTGGACGCCGAAGGTGTCGAGCGCGTCATCGAGGCCGAGCTTGGATTTGAGGTAGGCGATGAAGAGGAAGGGCACCAGGCCCGCGGCAATGCCCATGATGACCGCGGAGCTGGGGCTGACAAAGCCGGCGCCGGGGGTGACGACGACCAGGCCAGCGACGATGCCGGAGCAAAAGCCGAGGACGGAGGGGTGGCCCTTGAGGGCCCATTCCGCCATGCCCCAAGTGAAGCCGGCGACTGCCGCGGCCAGGGTGGTGGTGGCGAAGGCGTTCGCGGCAATGGCATCGGCACCGAGGGCAGACCCAGCATTGAAGCCATACCAGCCCACCCACAACATGCCGGTGCCGACGGTGCAAAGGACCATGCTGTGCGGGGTCATCTTGTCCCGTCCGAAGCCCAGGCGGGGGCCGAGGATGAGGCAGAGGACCAGGGCGGACCAGCCGGAGGTCATATGGACCACGGTGCCGCCGGCAAAGTCGATCGCCTTGATGGCCGCGCCGGCATTGAGCGGGCCGCACATCAATCCGTCCGCCGCCCAGACCATGTGGGCGAAGGGGAAATAGACGGCAAACATCCAGAGGGTGACAAAAACGAGGACGGCGCCGAATTTCATGCGCTCGGCAATGGCGCCGACAATCAGGGCGGGGGTGATGATGGCGAAGGAGAGCTGGAACATGCACCACATCAAATCGCTGATCCAGTAGTAGCCCGCGCCGGTGGCACCGGCTTCGACGCCCTTGAGGAAAAGATGGTCCAGGCCGCCGAGGATGGCGTTGCCGCCCGCGCCGAAGGAAAGGCTGTAGCCGATGGCCCACCACAGCAGCGCGACCAGTCCGGCGATGCCCAGGCACTGGGCCAGGACGGAGAGGACATTTTTCCGCCGCACCAAGCCGCCGTAGAAAAGGGCGAGGCCGGGCAAGGTCATGAAGATCACCAGCGCGGTGCTGACCATTTGCCAGGCATTGTGGCCGGGCCCGGGGCCGGGGATTTTAGAAGCCACCCCTTCGGTGCGGGCGGCATTATTGATGTAGGCTTCCACATCCGCCACGCGCTGCTCCAGGGTGGGCTCGGCGGCAGGGGCCTCGGTTTGCGCGGTGAGGGGCAGGGGCAGAAGGCAGGCCGCGGCCAGGACCGTGGCGGCGGCGAGGGATTTGAGGTGCTTCATAGATGGTTCTGGGCAGCTATAGTCGGAATCATTCCGGCGAACAGGCAAATCTTCAGCGGCAGGCCCGTTTCTGTTTCAAGGAGGGGCGCCCTAGGGAGCCCATGTCCGCCAGTCCGCCCCGCCGGGAACGCGGGCTCATTTTCCGGTTGTTCATCGCCGGGTCCGCGCCCTATCCTGGAGCCATGGGACGCGCGCTTTTTCCCGAAGCCCTCGCCACCCTGGGCGCGCGCCTCTTCCGCAGTTCCCGCGTTTGGTGGATTGTCGGCTGTTATGCAGTTTTTGCCGCCGCCTGGATTTATGGTTCCGACCGGGTGCTGGAATGGTTCCTCGCAGACCCGCAGGAACTGATGCGCTGGAGCCGGGCCAAGGGATTCGCCTTTGTCCTGGTCACCTCCCTGCTGCTTTATGTGCTGGTCCGCCGGGCTTTCGGCGCCATTGAGACGGGTTACGCTGCGCTCCAGGCCCATGATGCCGAGCTGGGCCGCCAGCAGCGCCTCTACGCCGCGCTCAGCCAAATCAACCAGGCTATTGTCTGGACGCGCAGCCGCCCCGAGCTGTTCGAGAAAATCTGCCGCGTTCTGGTCCAGCACGGTGGATTCCACATGGCCTGGATCGGCTGGCATGATCCGGCCACCGGCCTGCTTGTCCCCGCCGCCCAGAGCGGGGACACCAACGGCTACCTGGCCAGCGTGCGCATTTCCGTGGATGGAAGCCTGCCGGAAGGCCGCGGGCCCTCCGGCACCGCCTTCCGGGAGGAACGCACCTTCGTCTGCAATGACATCCTGGCCCACCCCGCCAGCACCCACTGGCGCGAGGAAGCCTCCCGGCGCGGCCTCCGTGCCTCCGCTGCCATCCCCATCCGCCGCGGCGGGCGTCCCGCCGGCACCCTCAATGTCTATGCCGGGGAGCCCGGATTTTTCCAGGACAAGGAAATCGCCCTGCTGGACGAAGCCGCCGGGGACATTTCTTTCGCCCTGGACAACATCGACCGCGAGGAGCAGCGCCGCCAGGCCGAGGAAGCCATCCGCAATGAGCGCCGCTTCTCCGATACCATGATCGAAAGCATGCCCGGCATCCTCTACTTCTACGATGCCTCCGGACGCTTCCTGCGCTGGAACCGCAATTTCGAATCCGTCTCCGGCTACTCCGGCGCCGAAATCCAGGAAATGCACCCCCTGGACTTCTTCCTCCCGGCCGACCAGGAATCCCTCAAGCAGCGCATCCAGGAAGTCTTCCAGCACGGGGAATCCTCCGTGCAGGCCCCTTTTCTCTGCCGTGATGGGCGGGCCCTGCCTTACTACTTCACCGGACGCCGCGTGGAATTCAATGGACAGACCTGCCTGGTCGGAGTCGGCATCGACATTTCCGAGCGCGTGCAGGCGGAGACGGAACTCGCGAAGAGCGAGCAGCGCTTCCGCAGCACCCTCGACAACATGATTGAGGGCTGCCAAATCCTATCTCATGACTGGACCTACATCTACCTCAATCCCGCCGCCGAAAAGCAAAACCGGCGCCCCAGCCAGGAGCTGCTCGGACGCCGCATGCAGGAGGTGTGGCCCGGCATCGAGCAGGCGCCCATCTACCCCTCCTTCCGCCGCTGCATGGAGGAACGCCTCCCCCAGCACGAGGAAACCCTCTTCACTTTCCCCGACGGCCACCAGGGCTGGTTTGATGTCAGCATCCAGCCGATTCCCGAGGGCATTTTCATCCTGTCCATCGACATCAGCGAGCGCCACCGGGCCGAGCAGTCCTTGCGCGAGCTGAATGCGGAACTGGAGCGGAAAGTCGCCGAGCGCACCGCCGAACTGGAGGCCGCCCGGGCGCGCGCGGAAGCGGCCGACCGGCTGAAGTCCGCCTTCCTGGCCACCATGTCCCATGAACTGCGCACCCCGCTCAACTCGATCATCGGCTTCACCGGCATCGTGCTCCAGGAGCTGCCCGGCCCGCTCAATCCGGAGCAGTCCAAGCAGCTGGGGATGGTCCAGACCAGCGCGCGCCACTTGCTCGACTTGATCAACGATGTCTTGGACATCTCCAAGATCGAGGCCGGCCAGCTGGTGGTCCTGTGCGAGCCTTACGACCTCCCGGCCTCCATCAGCCGGAGCGCGTCCATGGTCCGTCCGCTGGCGGAACAAAAAAACCTGGACCTCCGGATCGAGACGGCCCCCGGGCTGGGCTTGATGATGGGGGACCGGCGCCGCGTCGAGCAAATCCTCCTCAACCTCCTCAACAACGCGGTCAAATTCACCCCTAAAGGCACCATTACCCTGCGGGCCGAGCCTGCCGGCACGCCGGAGTCCCCGGCTGCGCGCATCGCGGTCAGTGACACGGGCATCGGCATCACTGCCGCGGACATGGCATCGCTCTTCCAGCCCTTCCGCCAGATTGACAGCGGCCTGACCCGCCAGCATGAGGGCACCGGCCTCGGCCTGGCTATCTGCCGCCGCCTGGCCACGCTCATGGGCGGCAGCATCACCGCCTCCAGCACCCCCGGGCGGGGCAGCACCTTCACCCTGCTCCTGCCCGTCTCCCCCCCGCCGCCATGAAACACACCATCCTCCTCATCGAAGACAACGAGCAGAACCGCTACCTCGCCACTTAAAAGAAGGGCTACACCGTCATCTCCGCGCCCGACGGCCCCAGCGGCATCGAAATCGCCCGCCGCCTCACTCCCGGCCTCATCCTCCTGGATATCCAGCTCCCCCTCATGGATGGCTATGAGGTGGCCCGCGCCCTCCGCCAGATCGAATCGCACCGGCAGACCCCGATCGTCGCCGTCACCTCCTACGCCATGGTTGGCGACCGAGAGAAAGCGCTCGAGGCCGGATGCACCGGCTATGTGGAAAAGCCGATCAATCCGGATACCTTTGTTGCCGATATCGCCCGCTACATCCCACCCCGGCCCCAGAAACCTGACAACGCATGAAACGCATCCTCGTCGTCGATGACAAAGACGAAAATCTCTACTACCTCCAGACCTTGCTCCAAGGCCACGGATTCGAAGTGGAAACCGCCCGCCACGGGGCCGAGGCCCTGGTCAAGGCGCGCAAAGCCCCGCCTGCCGCGGTCGTTTCCGACCTGCTCATGCCGGTCATGGACGGCTACACCCTCCTGCGCCATTGGAAGGGGGACCTGAGGCTCCAGGGCGTTCCCTTCATTGTTTACACCGCCACCTACACCGAGGCCGAAGATGAGCGCCTGGCTCTGAGCCTGGGAGCCGATGCGTTCATTCTCAAGCCCTCCGCCCCGGACGATTTTCTCGGCCGCCTGCGCGAAGTTCTGGCCCCCCGTTCCGGCGCGCCGCCGCGCCCGGTCCGCTCCCCCTCCGGAGAAGACCGCAGCATGCTCAAAATCTACAGCCAGACCCTTATCCGCAAACTGGAGGAAAAAACCCTCCAGCTGGAAGAGGCGAACAAGGCCCTCCAGGCCGACATCGCCGCGCGCGAGCGCACCGCCGATTCCCTGCGTGAAAGCGAAGAGCGCTTCCGCCAGCTGGCCGAGAACATCCAGGAAGTCTTCTGGATCACCGATCCCGGCAAAACCCGCATGTTTTATGTCAGTCCGGCCTACGAGCGCATCTGGGGCCGCACCTGCCAAAGCCTTCTGGACAACCCCGGCACCTGGCTGGAAGCCATCCACCCCGACGAGCGCGAGCGCGTCCGCGCCGCCCTGCCCCGCCAGGCCGCCGGGACCTATGACGAAACCTACCGCATCCTCCGCCCGGATGGCGGCCAGCGCTGGATTCACGACCGGGCCTACCCGGTGGCCGGCCCGGACGGATCCATCTACCGCATCGTCGGCACCGCCGAAGACGTCACCGAGCGCAAAAAACTCGAGACCCAGTTCCTCCGCACCCAGCGCATGGAAAGCATCGGCACCCTCGCCGGAGGCATCGCCCATGACCTGAACAACATCCTCGCCCCGATCATGCTTTCCATCGAAATCCTCCGCATGAAGCTGCCGGACCCGGACTCCACCGCCATGCTCGACACCCTCCAGTCCTGCGCCAACCGCGGGGCCGACCTGGTCCGCCAGGTCCTCTCCTTCGCCCGCGGCGTCGATGGCAAGCGCGTGGCCGTCAACCTCCGCCACCTGGCCGAGGACATCCAAAAAATCGTCACCGAGACCTTCCCCAAGAAAATCGACTTCCACAGCCACATCGCCCGTGATCTTTGGCCGGTGACAGGGGACCCCACCCAGATGCACCAGGTCCTGATGAATCTCTGCGTCAACGCCCGCGATGCCATGCCGGGAGGCGGGCGCATCTCCCTGGCCATTTCGAACGAAACCGTGGATGAAGTCTTCGCCGGCCTGCATTCCGAGGCCCGGCCCGGGCCCCATATCCGTATCGAGGTTTCCGACACCGGCAGCGGCATTCCGGCGGACATCCTGGACAAAATCTTCGAGCCCTTTTTCACCACCAAGGAGCCGGGCCAGGGAACCGGCCTTGGCCTTTCCACCACTCTCGCGATCATCAAGAGCCACAACGGATTCTTGGACGTCAAAAGCACCCCCGGCCAGGGCACCACGTTCCTCCTCTGGTTTCCGGCCGATCCCTCCGCTGACGGGGAGGGTCCCGCTCCCTCCACCGCCGCCGGCCTTCCCGCGGGCAAGGGGGAACTTATCCTCGTGGTGGACGATGAGGCCAGCGTGCGCTCGATCGCCCAAAAGATCCTGGAGCAATTCGGCTACCGCGTGCTCCTGGCGGTCCATGGGGCCGAAGCCGTCTCCCTCTACGCCCAGCACCGCGGGGACATCGCCCTGGTCTTCACGGACATGACCATGCCCGTCATGGACGGCCCGGCGACGATTTCCGCGCTGCATTCCCTGGACCCGCATCTCCCCGTGCTCGGGTCCAGCGGCCTGGCGGACCAGGCCACCGTGGCCCGCGCCATGGCCGGAGGCGTCCATCACTTCCTCTCCAAGCCCTTCACCGCCGAGGCGCTGCTGCAAAAAATCCACGAGATGCTGCACCGGACCTAACTGAAGCGGCCGCGGCTGCGCAGGCCGGCCCAGAGGGCGGTGGCCGCCATCAAGGCGGCAAAGGCCCAGGGCAGCCAGTGCAGGCTGGCGGTGAACGGCGCATCCTCCGGCAGCAGGCGCGCGCCCGCCCCGTAAGCCAGGCCGAGCACGCCGTAGGCGATATTGAAGGCCAGGCCCTTGAAACTGAGCACCGTGGCCCGGTGGGCGGAGTCCACCCGCGCGTTCAGCGTTTGGGAAAGAATATAGGCCACCAGGCCGAAGACCAGGTGCAGCACCGGCACCCAGGCCAGGCCCGCCAGCGAGCCGGACAGGGCCATCCCGGCCAGCCCCGCCGTGGCCGCCACCGCGGCCAGGCCGAGCTTCCAGGCCAGGCCCGGACGGCGGTCCATCACCGCCGCCAGCGGGGCCACCACCAGCCCCAGCCCGGCCAGCCCGGCCGAGATCAGGCCTAACGAGGCCTCGGGATAGCCGATGGCCCGGAGGTATTCACTCTGCAGGGTGAGGATGAGGCGGATGAAGCTGTCATGCAGCAGGGCCACGGCCAGCACGGCCAGGACCAGCGGCTGGCCCAGAATCCAGCGGCCCGCTTCCAGAATCTGGCCCCAGACTTCCCGCACGGGTGCGGTGGACGCTGCCGCTCCGGGGGGTTCGGCCATGCGTGCGGCCACGGCGCAGGCCGCCAGCGCCGTGCCCAGGGTCATCCACACCGGCAGGCGCAGGGTCTGCGCCTTGGTCCAGCCGCCTTCCCAGCCCGCCCACTCCCAGAGCCGGTTCCAAAGCCCCGGATCATACACCGCCGCGCCCGCCAGCATGGCCAGGGTGAATGCGGCGGATTGCCAGCGCATCAGCCGCCGCAGGACAGCGGGCCATTCCGCTTCCCGGCCCGCCGCCTTCAACGAGTCGTAGGCCAGCGCCTCATCCGCACCGCTGGCGCAGGCCTCCGCCGCCCCGCTCAGCACCCGGTTCACCGCAAAAGCGGCAAAAACGATCCAGGCATTCCCCAGCGGCACCACCAGCAGCACCGCCATCTCCGCCACCATCAGCAGCCCCGCCAGCTGGACCATCCGCTTCCGCCCCCACCGGTCCGCCAGTGCTCCCGACGGCACCTCCAGCAGCACGATTGCCGCCGCCCAGAGCGCGTTCAGCAGGGCGAATTGTTCCAGGCTCAGGCCATAATCCAGAAAAAGAATCGCAAATACGGGATAATAAAAGCGTGCGGAAAACAGGACACGGAAGGCGATGAAGCGCCCCGTGTTGCGGGCAAACTCCGGGTGGGGGTCCATGCCGCAGCCTGCCCCAAGCCCGCGCCATGGCGATCTTTCTTCTGCAGCCGTTCAACCCGCGGAGCGGGCACGGACGCGGCCCCAGCAGGCCAGCACGCCCAGGCCCGCGCCCAGCAGCACCCAGGTGGAGGGCTCGGGAATTGCCTCCACTCCAGAGTAAGGATGCCCCGCCACCACGTCCCAGACCGTTTCCTGGAGGACACCGGCCAGTGCAGCATCTGTAATCCCCCACAAGCCATAGCTGCCATCACCCAGCGGGCTGGATTTGTAAAGGGTGGCGTAAAAAGTGAGGGCCACAGCATAGGAGCCTATGTTCCCCTGCGTGCCCCCGTCGTAAAAATGGATGCCGTCGGAGTATATCTCCGTGATGCTGCTGAAGTGCGGAATCTCCCCCAAGGCCATGCGGTCCGCCAGCCGGTAGAGGACATCCCCCACGGGCACGAGGTCGATGGCAAGGGCGGGGAAGTCGAGGCGCAGGGTGTCGGTGAGCTTCTGGAAATAATCCCGGGTTTCGTTGCCGCCGTTCCAGCTGGGATCCGTGTAGGTGCGGTCCCACTGCTCCTGGTAGCTGGTGCCGCGGAACGTGGTGGCGGTATCGGAATCCCGGCGCGGCCAGCGGGAGTAAACCAGGAAGCGGGTGTTCTGGTTGGCCGGGTGGGTGAGGGCCAGGTTGATGTAGTTGCCCGCCATGGCGCGGTCCCCGTCACTGCCGCTCAACTGGCGGTCGAAAGGCTGGAGGGTGATCGCATCCCAGCTGTAGTTGGGCAGGGCGTTCGGGTAATAGCCGTAGGGGGCTTCGCTGAAGCCCGAAGCCGGGTTGTCGTAAATCCAGGACAGCGGTGCACCGGGGATCATATGCCGGCCGTAGGTGTAGGTGCCGCCGAAGCCGGCGGCCATTTGCTGCAGCCGGCTGTATTGGATGGTGTCGGTCACGCTGTTGCCGATGTGATAGACCGTGAGCGCCCGCCCGGGAAACGGGGCGGAGGCCAGCAGCAGGACAAGGAGTGGGAGGAGTGAAAGACGCATGGGAAAGGGCGGCAAAAAAAAGCCCGGCCTGGGATCCGGGCCGGGCGCAGAAACGGGGATTATTTCCGGAGGCGGCGCAGCCAGGCCAGCGCCCCCAGGCCCCCAATCAAAAACGCGTAGGTGGAGGGTTCGGGGATGGCGGTGGGCGTCACATCCGCAAAGGTCGTGCCCAGCCGGATTTCATCCACCGAGAGCCGGTCGTTGGCATTGTCGAGGTAGAACCCGATCGACTTGAACCGCAAGTCTGCAGTGTCCCGTCCAGTGATCGAGGCCATGGCTGTTCCGGTGGCCAGGTCCGCGCCTCCCAGAGTGACGGAAGCGGGGTTGTCGAACATCCAGACGTAGGCATTATTGGCTCCGGCCGTGAGGCTGAGTTCAAACTTGGCCACAAGCAGGTAAGTGGTTCCTACGGATGCTGCGACGCCCGTGGTCGTGATTCCTCCGTTTTGCCCCTCGGTAATTCCCCAATTTGCGCCTCCGTTGGAGCGGATTTGCAATCCGTTGTTGTCGGCGCTTCCCCCGGGGCTCCAAGGAACATTTTGGTCATGGAACCAAACGCGGGCGTTGTCCCAACTGGTGATCGGCGCATTAACCCTGATCAACATGGAGGCCCAAACGACCCCTTGGTCCAGGTTTTGATCGGAAAAGGGGGAAGACACCCTCCCTGCACTATCCCAGCTGGAACCAAAATTGGCCAGGACCCTGCGTCCAGTATTGGTAAATGATCCGCCGCCATTGAGGTAATTTCCGGAAGTTTCCAGGGTTCCAAACGTCACTGGCGACGAAGAATTGACGGCATAGCCAGTGTTGTCGGATTGGGTGTCCCAGCCCGCGGTGTCCCAGCCGGTGCCTCCCGTCTGGGCATCAATAGGTCCGGCGCTGTAATTGAACCCTTCATAAGTGATCAGGGCGGCTGGGGTCTTTCCGGCCAGCGTGAACATAAGCACGGTGGCTATAAACAAAATGTGACGAAGGACTATTGGCATATATTTCTCTTGTTAAAGTAATTTTCACCGCAATCACTTGCGTTGCAACTCATGATTCGTTTAAGCTATTAAGCGCGCCCGCCCGCCCGCATGCTGCTGGGCGGGCATGATTTCAACTTCTCCTATCCCATGGCAGCCACCCAAAAAACGATCGCCGAACGGCTGGGATTGACCGTGGCGGCGGTTTCCATGGCGCTGCGCAATCACCCGCGGATCAGTGAGGCGACGCGCGCACGGGTGCAGGCTGCCGCGGCTGAAGCTGGGTATGTGACCAATCCGGCCTATGCCCGCCGCGGCGCCACCCGCCGCGGCAAGCGGCCCCGCCCGGCCATGCCTCTGGCCCTGGTCCTGGAGCGCAATCCAAGCTACGGGCCGGGCGGCAAAGCCTATCAACGAGAAGTCCGCAAGGTCGCCGCCCGCCTGGGCTACGATGTCTCCTTTCATCTGCATGAAGCCGGCCAGAGCCCCGCCCGCCTCGGGGACATCCTCTACCACCGCGGCATCGAGGCCGTGCTCGTCGGGCCCATCTTCCAGCGCCGCCTGATCGAGGAGTTCCCCTGGGAGCGCTTCAGCCTGGCAGGCTGTGAGGCCGGCCACTTTGCCCCACCCTGCCACCTGGCCATGCCGGACGTGGCCGGCGCGATCGCCCAGGCGGTGGACGTGGCCCGAAGCCGAGGCTATCGCAGCCTGGCCTTTGCCCAGATCACCGAGCCCGTCCCTCCAGTCGATGCCCTGGACCGCGACGGCCCGGCGGCTTTGTTCTGCCAGCGCGCCGAGGGGATCCAATTCCACGCCGAAACCTTCCGAACCGATGAAACCCTCCGGTTCGTGCGTTGGATCCGCGCCGTGCGTCCGGATGGGGTGCTGGGCCAGACCGAGATGTTTTATTGGTGGCTGAAAGACGGAGGCTGGGAGGTTCCCCGGGACTTGGGTTACATGAACCTGCGCATGGATGCCGACCGGGCGACCGACCGCATCAGCGGATTCGAGGAAGACCATCTCAAAACCGCCCAACTGGCCTGCCAGCTGGTGGACATGGAGGTCCGGCAATTCTTCCGCGGCCCGCCGGACGCGCCTGCCCGCATGCTGGTGCGCATGCCCTGGTTTGAAGGCGAAACCCTGCCTTTCCGCAACAAGGTGCCGCCTCCGAAGCCGGAATAGTTTCCAAGCCCGAAAGCCATCCTCCGCTTGTCCCGCCGGTCGTCCGCGGTAGCATGCGTGCATGATTGCTCGATGCTTTCTTGTGATGGTGACGATGCTTGTGTGTGGCCTGGGATCGGTGCCCCTCCAGGGGCAGGAGGCCCCGGCTCCGGCGGAACCTGTTCCCGTGCCCGCCGCCCCGCCCGCCCGCCCCCGCCTGGGCATCAACCTCAACGGGCCCGCCGATTTCAACACCGAGCTGCCCTTCGTGGATGTCTTCCGCCTCTCCCGCAAATGGATCAGCCAGCGCGAAGGCGCCGGCTGGGGCAAGGGCCCGGCGCTGGACCTGGATGAAAAGGGCTGGGTCCGCCGCCTCGAACCCGGCTGCTTTGCCGAAACCCCGGTCCTGACCGTCCCCGGCGGACGCTACCCCGGCGGCATCTACACCGTGCTCTACGAGGGCGAGGGCAAGCTCCGCTTCAACGGCCCGGTCAAGGTTCTTGAAGAAGTTCCCGGCAAAATCCGCCTGGACGTCACGCCCCGCAGCACCGGCAGCATTTTCGTGCAGCTGCGCGAAACCAATCCGGAAAATCCCCTGCGCAACATCCGCATGGTCATGCCGGGTTTCGAAGAAAACTACGCCACGCAGATTTTCCACCCTGTCTTCCTCAAGCGCTGGGAAGGCTTTGCCGCCCTGCGCTTTATGGACTGGGGCCACACCAACAACTCCAAGCAGCAGAGCTGGGCCGGACGCCCCACCCTGGACCGCGCCACCTGGGCCGGCGATGGCGGAGTCCCCGTGGAAATCATGGTCGAACTGAGCAACCGCCTCGGGATCGATCCCTGGTTCTGCATCCCGCATCTGGCAGACGATGATTATGTGCGCAATTTCGCCCAGCTGGTCCGGGACACGCTCAAGCCCGGCCTCAAGGTCCATGTGGAATACTCCAACGAGGTCTGGAACAGCATGTTCGGCCAGGCCCAATGGGCCGAAGCCCAGGCCAAGGAACGCGGCATCGGCCCCGCCGACCGCCCCTGGGAGGGCCGGGCCCAGGTTTACGTCCAGCGCTCCATTGATATCTTCAAAATCTGGGAAGAAGTCTTCGGCGGGCGGGAGCGCCTGGTCCGCCACCTTGCCTGACAGGCCGGTGGAGGAACGTATTGGAGCGACGGCATGGTCCTCAAGCACGCGCCCCCCGGATCGGCCGATGCCCTCTCCATCGCCCCCTACATCAGCATGAACATCCCGCAGAACGGGAGCAGCCCGGAATCGCTCACCGCGGAGAAAGTCGCGGCCCTGACCGTGGACCAAGTCCTTGACCATGTGGAAACAAAGGCCCTGCCGGAATGCATCCAGTGGATCAAGGACCACAGTGGTGTGGCCCGCAAGCATGGGGTGATGCTGACCGCCTACGAGGGCGGGCAGCACCTGGTCGGGGTGCAGGGCGGCGAGAACAACGACGCCATGACCAAGCTCTTCCACGAGGCCAACCGCCATCCGCGCATGGGGGCGATTTACCGCAAATACTACGACGCCTGGAAGGAAAGCGGCGGCGACCTGTTCTGCGTCTTCGCCTCCGTGGGCAATTGGACCAAGTGGGGAAGCTGGGGACTGGCGGAGTATTATGACGAGCGCCCGGCGGACGTGCCCAAATACCAGGAAACCCTGGCCTGGGCCAAAGTCCAGGGGCAGCCGGTGGTGGATGATCCCTGGGCCGGATACACCGAGCCCGCCGCTCTTCCTGTCACCGCACCGTAGCCTGGAACCGGGCCGCGTTCCCCGTTCTGTGGCCGGGCCGGAAGCCTGGTGGAATTGCAGCCCCGTTCTTTTGATTTGTACAAGCCCGGCCCCTCCGCTAGCCTGCTTGGCATCATGCTCCGCCTCCTTGCTATCGGCTTCCTGGCTGCACTCGCTCCCTGTGCCTGGAGCCAGACCCCAGCCATTGTCATCGAGGGCGGCAAAATCAACATCACCCTCGGCGGCTTTACCGGCAGCAACACCCAGGCCCGCGACATCCTGGCCAACGACCTTGCGCTGTCCGGCGCTTTCAAAATCACCCCGCCCGCCGAGGCCCCATACACCGCCTCCGCCGTGGCCGGCGCCGACTCCCTCACCGGCACGGTTGCCGACAAATCCGGCGCCGTCATCCTCAGCCAAACGTTCCGCGGAGATGCCCGTTCCAGCGTCCACCAGTTTGCCGATGCCATCGTTGAAAAACTCACCAACCAGAAAGGCATCGCCACCACCCGCGTCGCCTTCATCTCCGCCGCCACCGGACACAAGGAAGTCTATCTCATGGACATCGATGGCGCCAACCTCCGCCAGCTGACCAACGACAAGTCCATCAGTGTCGGCCCGAAATTCTCACCTAACGGCAACTCCATCGCCTACACCACTTACAAGGGCGGCTATCCCGACATCTGGGCCATCGACCTGGCCTCCAAAAGCCGCCGCGCCATTGCCGAATTCTCCGGCACCAACCAGAGCCCGGCCTATTCCCCGGATGGTTCCCGCCTGGCGGTCATCCTCTCCAAGGATGGCAACACCGAACTCTACACCATGCCCGCCTCCGGCGGCTCTCCCACCCGCCTGACCCGCAGCCGCGGCACCGAGTCCTCCCCCACCTGGTCCCCGGACGGCAGCACCATCGCCTTCATCTCCGATGACCGCGGCACCCCCCAGGTGGTCACCGTCCCGGCTTCCGGCGGCGCTCCCTCCCGCATCAACACCTTCTCCACTTACACCACCGAGCCGGACTGGTCCCCGGATGGCAAAAAACTGGCTTATTCCGTCCGCGTAGCCGGGGGTAACCAGATCGCCATCACCACCCTGGCCACCGGCGAGCAAAAAGTCCTCACCTCCTCCGGAGTCAATGAAGCCCCTTCCTGGACCCGGAACAGCCGCCACCTCGTCCATGTGCGCGGCGGACGCCTCTATCTCCTTGACTCCGTGACCCGCGAGTCCATACAACTCAAAACCAGCATCGGCCAAGCCTCCGAACCCTCGTGCAGCCGTTGACCTAACCCATCCATCCCCCATGACCCCCCACCTCCGCGCCTCCCTCCCCCTCCTCGGCCTGGCCGCCGTCCTGGCCTTTTTCACCGGCTGTGCCAAGACCGTCAAATCCACCGGGACCGATGGCCCGGGCGGCCTCTCCGGCTCCGAAGGCATCTACGATGGCATGGGCCTGCCCGAACGCGGCAGCTTCAACCCGGAGAACGCCGACTACTCCGTCCTCTCCGCTTACACCGTTTATTTTGCCTTCGACAGCTACGCCATCGACTCCAGCGAGCGCGGCAAGCTCGAGAAGACCGCCAACTGGCTCAACGAGAACCCCGGCGCCAAAATCATCGTCGCCGGCCACACCGACAGCCGCGGCACCATCCAATACAACCTGGGCCTGGGCGAACGCCGTGCCATTGCCGTTCGCACCTACCTCATGGGCCTGGGCATCGACGGTGGGCGCGTCATGACCATTTCCTACGGTGAGGAACGCCCGGCCCAGCCCGGCGAGAGCGAGTCCGCCTACGCGGCCAACCGCCGCGCTGCCTGCGGCGTCCTCCGCTGACCCCTGCGCTTCGTTATCCTGGCCAGTCGCGCCCCTTGGCACGCAGCGCGGCTGGCCAGGCCAGTCCCCTGTGGGTCTTCTTCCTCTAGGGGGCAAACTGCCGGGGCGTCAGAGGCGCTGTTCTTCGATGTCGTAGATGTCGAAGAAGTGGTAAACGGGGCGGTTTTTGCGGATGAACTTGGGCACGTAGTCTTCCATGTATTCCTGGAGGGCATCGGGCAGCTCGCTGAGGCGCTTGTCACGCCACTCGTTGTTCCACTTGATCAGCTCAATCCGCGGGCGCTGTTTCGCGTTCGCCTCGATCCAGGCGGCCATCTCGGCGTCGGTGGCGCCGGTGGCCACCTGGGTTTTGAAGGCCTCGTAGGCAATGCCGGCGAAGTCCAGGAAGAACTGGTCCAGCGGGCAGCCGGAGTGGTATTCGCCGGCGGTTCCGGCGAGGACGGCGCGGCATTTGTCCAGGCAGCGTGCGGCGATCACATAGCCCGCCAGCAGCTCGCGCGGGCTGCGGGGGAAGGTTTTGGTGAGGTCGGGGGCGAGGAGTTGGAGTTTTTCGTTCATATTGGGGGGATTTTAACCACTAATGCTCACTAATGGGCACTAATGATTTTTTGATTGGGGTTTCTTTGCTGGATTTAACTTAGTGAAGATTAGTGTTTATTAGTGGTTAATCATCACTGGGCGGTCCAGCCGCCGTCGATGAGGAGGCTGTGGCCGGTGATGAATTGGGACTGGTCGGAGGCGAGGAAGACGACGGCGTCGGCCACCTCGTGCGGCTGGCCGACGCGGCCGACCGGATGCATGGCGCCCATGGCCTGGCGCATGTCGCCCTCTTGTCCGGCGAAGCGGTCGAACATTTCCGTCTCGATGACCGCGGGGGCGATGGCGTTGATGCGGATGCCCTGCTTGGCGAATTCGAGGGCGGTGGATTTGGTCAGGCCTTCGACGGCGAATTTGGAGGCGGCATAGATGCTGACCTGGGCCATGCCGTTGTGGCCGACGACGCTGGAGGTGTTGATGATGGAGCCGCCACCCGTTTTCAACATCGCGGGGATTTCATGGCGCATGCTGCTGAGCACGCCCCAGACGTTGATGTCGAAGACCCTGCGGTAATCGGCCTCGCTGGCGGCGTCCAGCGGGCCCAGCCATTCCACGCCAGCGTTGTTGAAGGCGATGTCCAGGCGGCCGAACGCGGCGAGGGTGCCGTTGACGAGCTGCTTCACCTCGGCTTCCTGGCTGACATCGCAGCGGATGAAGCGGGCGCTGCCGCCCGCGGCGGTGATTTCCTGGACGACGGCCTGGCCTTCGGCCTCGCGGCGTCCGGAGACGACGACGTGCGCGCCGTGGCGGGCGAAGGCGAGGGCGGTGGATTTTCCGATGCCGGAGGTGGCGCCGGTGATGAGGGCGGTTTTGTTTTCGAGGAGTTTCATGGGGAGGGTCCTGTTTAACCACTAATAAACACTAATGCTCACTAATGGCGGGTTGGAGGGGGAGGGTAAAAGGCGGGTTTTTAACCACGGATGGACACGGATGGGAAAGGCCCAAGGCATTCGGAAGGTTTATATCTGTGTTCATCTGTGTTCATCTGTGGTTGCAACACTTCAGGCGTTGATGCCTTTGACGGAGGCTTTGGATTTGGCGGCGTCGGCGGCGCGCCAGAGATACCAGGCGGCCAGGGTGCGGTGGGGCGCCCAGGTTTGTCCGAAACGGGCGAGGGCTTTGGGCTTGGGCATCTGGCGCTTGCCGTAGGCGATGCGGTAGCCGTTGCGCACGCCGAAATCGTCCACGGGGAAGACGTCCAGGCGGCCGAGCTTGAAGATGAGGAGCATTTCCACGGTCCAGCGGCCGACGCCGCGGACTTGGACCAGGCGTTCGATGATCGCTTCGTCGGGCAGGCGCTTGATCTGGCGGGAGGTGGGAATGGTCCCGTCGAGCGTCTTGGCGGCGATGTCGCGCAGCGCGGCGATCTTGGCGAAGGAAAAGCCGCAGGCCCGGAGCTGGGCATCGGTGACGGCGGCGAGTTCCTCCGCTTTGGGGTAGCGCTTGTGGGGGAAGAGGGCGCGGAACCGCCGGAGGATGGTCTCGGCGGCGGTGCCGTTGAGCTGCTGGTGGGCGATGGCGCGCATGAGGGCCTCGCAGGGGGAGCGGCGTGTGTCCGCGGCCAGCGTGCAGGGGCCGTGGGCGCGGATGAGCCGGGCCATGACGGGATCCGCCTTGGCGAGGAGGCGGGTGGCGGTTGTTATGTCCTTGGTCATTTGTCCTTGGTCCTTGGGAAAAGGGCCCCTTCAACCACTACTGAGCTTCGCATAGCCTGTTAACAATCTAAGGCCAAGCCAGGCCTGTTTGTTTCCAGAAGGATTGAAGCAACTCGGGGCGTCTCTGGGTGCTGCGTAACTGGCTGCGGGTTTGGCCCAACAAGG